>Ga0116231_10011656_pt1 | contig 13380 bp, 10 predicted proteins | sample S1TSphgellanicum_2_FD_89695 | JGI IMG/M metagenome (GOLD analysis project Ga0116231, IMG submission 89695) | Host-associated microbial communities from peat moss isolated from Minnesota, USA - S1T2_Fd - Sphagnum magellanicum MG | ecosystem: Host-associated > Plants > Peat moss > Unclassified... | reverse complement strand
TGAGGGGCTCGAGCCAATCATGAATTTTTGCATCAAGCCACCGACACCCATTTCTTTATAGATAGTAGATAACCAATCTCAAGTTTCAACACAAGCCAAAATATCATCTTTCCAAAATCCTTATTTAAAAATAGACATATTATGTAGGGGCCATCAAAATCCCTTCAGCTAGTGTACTCTGTAATGAATCTAAGCACAATATCCTTGCCTGGATAGGCAAGGCCCAAAACCCCACCTTGTCGAAGGTTTTTTCTTGACGACATACATGGGTTGCTCAACTCATGAGAGATATGTTGAAGAATCGTCGATTGATTGATGTTGGTTCAAATCGAAGTGCTTTGCAAATTGTGAGGTCTATTGCATATTACTCCACCAATTGCCAAGTGCGGCCCCCCACCATATAATACAACTCGGGCAGGCAACAATCAATGTTAAGTTGTTCACAAAGAGAGTAGGAGTGAGGAGGAGGAGGATAACATTGCCTTGGAATGTAGGTAATGAACAAGAAGCCTGGCCTTGAGTCGGGAAACTGATAAGCACCAACAAAATGGCACCAAAATTTATTGTCTTTTGAGGGCCTTGGAAGGGAGCTTGTTGTTTGTTACAGGGTATTTTGTTTTGTTGTTTCTCTTTCTTTCTGGAAAGCTGCAAAATGCACTGAAATTCGACAAACTTATACCTACATTGACAAGTTTAATCAATTGTTCATGACAAAATACATGTAAACTTTTGGATCAGAACACACTTTTGGATGAGAACATGCAGGCAAAAGATACTCTTGGGTGATCATTCATTCTTCAATGCTCTACTCACTCACAATAGCCAGTTCATTATTCAATGCTCTAGTCACAATAGCCAGGGGGGGCAGCTGTTGTCCCACCCCTCAATAGCCAGTGCACTACTCTTCCACACATCACCCATCATCATCCACAAATTTTATAACATTTCTGCCAGGGATTTCTTTTTTTTTTTTTTTCAATTTTTTTGATGTAGCCATATTGGCAATTATCCACAAGAGGATTCAGCCATATTTGGCTACAGACAAGATATGAAACTAGACATTTTTTAAAGAATCCTGCTATATTTTAGCTACTTACTAGAACCTCCAGTAAAGAAAAAAACCTGGCAATTTTAAAACAAAAAAATCCTTTGTATGAGTCAAAAATCAAATTGTGTTATGACAAAATGGCAAATAATTTGCCACAAAAACAAACGCTGAAATTTCCGGCTATAGAAGAATAAATTTATATTGGAGAGTCCATTTGAAGGTAAGATTAGCCATAGAGTTATTATGAGTGACTTCAAGGATTTGTGTTAAAATTTATTCAGCACCATCCCTTGGATACCAAAATATATGTACACAAAAAAATTGCTGAAAAAAATTACATACTTTGGAGAGGGGCCAAGTGAAGTGAAGTGAACTGAACAGGTTGTACACTATCAAATCCCTGGTTCTGTAGTTGAACAAGATTCATTCATTCATTCAATTTGTGTGTCTTCACAGTTGACCCACACTCGTACCATGGTTAAAAAACAACCTCCCTTTTTAAGAAACCCATTGCCCCAATTGGGTGAATTGGCACCCACACTTGTACCATGGTAAAATTCCAAGTCTTTTTTTTTTGTTGAAGTTGCTTCTTTAGTATCGAATCAAGGTTTTTTTGAGTCGTAAAATTTAACATTTTCCTAAGTTAAAGAAAGTCACTAAAGAGACCTCACTCACAAAGGTGAAGGTACTAGTGTGGTTGCATGTGAATGGTTGGAGTATAAATTAGGGCAAATGGGTTGTTACTAGGTAGGTAGTAAACACAGCAACTCATGAGCTAACAACCATGGTTAAGTAGGGAACTGGAACCCAAATATGCAAAAGTGTTTCCTGTCCACCTCTCATCCATCCATCCATCCATCTACCCATCCATCCATCAAGGTGTGCTTCCCAAGCTCTCTCTGCAAGTTTCTAGTAGTAGATTACCTATTTTCATTGATGGGTTTTCAGAAAAATCCAGTTATCTAGTTGGGAGGGTAATAATGAATTTGTGCTTGACAACAGCAAAAATATGCATCATTATGAAATACAACAAACCTTCAACAAAATTTCAGCCTGTCAAGTGTCAACCCTAACCCTAGGTAGGCTCACTTGCAGCAAGATGTTCTGTATGTTCAGATAAGTTAAAAGCCAATATGGGTAGTTAGGGTGATCTAACTCTGGTCTGGGTTAACATGCTCCAGGCAACTAACTACCTAGGTATTTTGCATTCCCCCCTCTTTAATGTAACTTGCTGTGATTTTAATTCTGCATGATACAAGCTCAGAACATGTAGGAATAGTTCAATAGTATCACATAATAATAGGGCCCATGGGGCCATGACCATTTCAACACAACATTATGGCCATAATGCTTTAAGAAAGGAGTTTCAAAATTTCAATGCCCAGCTTTTACTTAGACATTAATTGGAAAAGTGTGTGTAAATTTAGGGTTGGTAATTATTATGTGTACAAAAGTCCTTTTTTTTTTAATAAATTTTTTTGAACACTTAACATGATTGAAAACCCAGAAAAAATTATACAATCCCTCTCAAACTCAGGAAGAGCTTTTTCTTAGTTATATGGAGCTCATGTAAGCATGCCCATCACCAAACACAGGCATCCATACAAAATTTTACTTTTGTGTTCATTTATGGGTGTGAACATATATATACATTGAGTAGCACCCTATGTTTTGTGATTTAACATCAAGTGTGAATGCACCATAATGCATACAATACCATGGACATAGTGGGTTAGTGACCAAAGGCAATTAAAACTAGCAATAAACACAATATGACCTTTAAACACACCTTGTAAATTCCTTCCAATGTTGTTCACTTTGCATTCTTAGCAAAACAAAACGTCCCAAAAACAAGTTACTATTTGTAAAGTAGAATTCATTTAAACATCAACTCTTTCATTTTTACCCTTTTTCAATTCTCTAAATGTATGTCCTCCCTCCCAACTAATGTACTAGATGAGCTGTATTATTTTTTAAAATCTTAATTTCTAGTGTAGTAGTGCTAAGAACTATAATACAAAGTTTATGAATAGATTTAAAAGTTGACCATGTGGAAGAGAAAAAGTCACAACCAAAAGCATCTCTAGTAGTGGATTGCATCACTAAATTCGATGATTAACAACGATATCATAATTTGAAAAGTTGTTATGACATCAAATTTTTGCGTTTAATATCGTCTTTTTTCAGAAGTGTGGTATGAACAAATGACTACCTTTAATTCGTTGGTCACAATGATTGGCCCACATGTTGATATTTAAATGGTGTCATACTAAATAATTGTTCAAATTTCATATTTGTAGATGGTGTAAGGGAACATTTTTATTTATGTTTGATAATGATACCATTGGAGAGCTTTTAAAAGTAGAAGTAAAATTTCAAAAGCTAGTTCTAAAAATTGAGCATCTTGAAGAGGAAAATTCATAATTGAAAGAAAAATGTGGGATTGTAAAAACCAAATCTAAAAGTGCCAAATGCATTTCATGAAATAAGAATTAAAGTCCTAAGCAATCTTTATAATGATAGGTTTAAGAAATTTTTATATTATTGTTGGGTCCAACGATATTTTGTAGTCCCCCGTTCTAGAACAAAAGGTCCCATAGTTTATTCATCAACAACAAAACATCAATTTAATGTGAGAGGATTTTTCAAACGTTTATATTTCCATTTCTTGTATTGAAACCTAAAATCACATGCATCACTAACATATCACAATTTAACCAATTAAAAAAAAAATTGGATTGTGTTCAAGAAAATAAAGGCCAGACCCCCTAATGGGGCCATTTAACACATGTTCCCCACTTGTGGAAGCAAGGGCCAAGAAGAGTGGGACCGCCATGAACTTGAATGTGCCTCATAAATGATGAAGCAACATGCTCAATTAGCCAACATTGAACAAAGAAAAAGTGCCCCCTCAATTTGCATCACACATAAAGAAAATTGAAATAAATCACCACATGTTAATAAAGTCCCTATAATAACCAAAAGAGGCAAATCAACAATTGAAGCATTGGAAGAAATAACATTCATTGGGGAGAGCCCAAGTAGGTCATGGAACTTATCAACAAACTCCCTTATGAACCATTTAAATGGCAATAAAAGGTCCATTAAATTTAGGCCACCATGTGTGGTAACCAATGAGGAAGATACAATAATAGTTGCATGGACCTTAGTTATGCAACATTGGAAGGATAATGATGATGCAACATTTGGAAAGTCTATTGTTCCTAACATTAAGAACTTGTTTGCATGCATGACATTCTACTATGCATGGAGTTAGCAAATTTGGTGTATTTTGCAACTTGTTTTTGTTTCTCAACTTTATTCTTTACGATCTTTTTAAGGTTCAATACAAAATTGTGTTTTTGATGACTAGGGGGATTTTGTGGAAGAAGCATATTTTCAAAGGTCAACCCCATCTTCATTTCCTACATCCCACCTTCTTGTGAACATGTGAGACTAATTGAGAAATTGACAAAAACAAAGTCGTTGCCACCCTCTTGAACCTTATGAACCTTGTCTTGATTTTGGTCAAAGTTGAATATGAGATAAAAGAGGCGGCCTTAGATTGGTAGAAGCAAAAGATGTTAGTTATGATCTTGAAGTTACAAAAGTTCATGAGGATGGTAGTAATTTGGTTGCAAAAAATTAATTATTAATTTTTGAAAGAGGTTTTTTCTTTTCTATTATTGAGCACTAATGAACACCTTTGGATTTCTCCAAATTGAGAAAAAAAACCTTGAGATGATTTTTTTCATGATTCCAACTTTCAAAAAATCGCATTTCCACTTCCCCAGGCTTAGATTTCATAGCCTTGAGCTATCATTATGAATTCTTCCCACGAATAAGACCAATAATTCAACGGATTTCTTATTCATAAATAAAATCTAGACTTGCAATAGTCTTCACCATTGTTAGTGATGTCAAAAAATCTTTAAAATCACAAATTTTCATAGCCCATACACATCACCCACACACATTGCCCACATAAACATTCTCTACAAACAAAGATAAAGTGGTTGTGTAAGTTAGTCATGGATAAAAACCTTAGAAGGGAAGGTGGGGAAAACCACATTAGCAATAAACATAGTCAAGGAAATACACATGGGGTAGCAAGCACGACCTAATAGTGGGCTCATTAACCCCCAAAATTCCAAAATGGCACCACTAATATCTGAATTTAAGGTCAATGTTAGCATGATTGTTAATGTCCTTAGGAATCTTATGAATGTTGATGGCTCTCCAAGTGGCCATCCCCACTTCCACCATGTTGGTCCAAGCCTATTTAAATTTTTTGTGATTAAAGCACTAATCATCAAAATGGTGTTGACACCTTTCAATCCAAAGAAAATACAAGACAAAATTGCATAAAATGTCCAAAGAGTGAGACTACCAAGATGGGGGTTAATGCATGAAGGGTTCATCATCTTTAGTCTTGATAACAATCTCACCCACGAGAACAAAAGACCAAAAGAGATTGGCAAGTTGAGGTTTTCCCGACTTGCTCCAAACCCTACAAAAAAAGTTCCCAAACAAGAACAACTTTGGACATAGGTCAATAGACAATGTGTGGGAGTTTCCTTTTGAGCATTAAGGTAGCGAGGCCGGTCACCGAACACATAGTGTCTCAGAAGTCTGTGAATTTCTGGTGAGTGCTCCTTTGAATTTCATGCCCAAAGAAGAATTGTAGCCCTACTATTTGCGCACCCACAGAACTTGAATCGTTGAAAAAAGTGAAGATTTGAGTCAGATGTTACCCTCCAAAGTAAGGGGGGTCAAATGGTGGAAACGAAAAACCACTACATGCACTACAAATTGTATTAAAAAAATTTCTTTAATACTTTGTGGCAAATCTTTGGGGATGCATCACATTTGCACACTTTTTTTAAATATAAAAAAAAAAAGAAAAAAGAAAAGGTCCCATATACTGGTTGTAGGTTCAAAAATATTATACATTTAATTTTATAATATAATTATTTTTATTTTAAAAAAAAGATGTAACTAATATAAGGTGTGCATTAATCTTTTTTGTGTGTGTGTATATAGGCATTATAAATTGTAGGTTCAATTAATAGGTTAATAAATGAACAAATATTGATAAATGAACTAGTAACCCAACATGGAGGAACATGAAATGAAAAATCCCTTCACACCATTGATAACTGAATAATTTTGAAAAAACTTACACTTGACAAAATGTTTTGTTCTTCCACCTCGCAATTACTTAGTTAAAAAATGCATTAAATACATAAGATATATTGAAAAAATAATAGTCCAATCACATGATCTTATGATATTCAATTGCAACTTGCATCCTCATCATTTTTCACAACTTCAAACATTGAAACTAAAAATATTAATTTAAATATAGGGTATAAAATTTTGATACAAACACAAAATTAGGGCAACTTAAATATGTGCATAGTAAAATAAAAAAAAAGTAGTAATAAGATTTTTTAAGATTTTTTTTTCCCCCCACATAATACCTTAAACAATAGGTTGTTTGAGATGGGTAGTGCAAAGTTTTAACACTTAGTGTCCCCCTTGGAACTAAATAGAACATTGGTTCCACAAGAATACAACCCACCATGGTCATAGACTTGAGATGGCACCCATGTGTGTTCAAGGGTTTAAGTTTCGTGGAACCTTGAAACACCCATGACCATGAATTCCTAAGCGCCTCCCTAGTTTAAATCTTTGTTGCACATACAAATGTGAATGTTTTAAAACATAGGACTATGTTTGGGTTTTTTTTTTGTGCTTCATCCATTTTGGTGATGGGTAGGTAACATTCATTTGTCAACATTTGAGTGTTTGGTTATAATAGGTGACATGTATCACTCTTAAAGATGTGTGGAAGATGTGGAAAAGTGGTGTTCATCCCTTGGAAGATTTAGCCAAAAATGGCTATAAATCAGACATAAAGTAAAATTTTAAAATAATCTTTCTATATGTTTTAGCTCCACAATGAAAGCTGAATATATGAATATGGTGAATTTTGTTCTTTTTTCCTTCTCACTTCTGGCAACTAAAAACCTCCAAAGTCGCTTCCCTCCCCCACTTTTTTTTTTTTGAAAATTTGATTCTGAACATCACTTTTTGGCAAAATTTCACCAATAAAACAAACACTACATGTGATTTAGTACAAGTGGTGATTAGCCAAAAGAAGATGTAGCCAAATTTTGTGATGTAGTCCAAGTGATGATTATCTAAAAGAAGATTTAGCCAAATTTTGTGATGTAGTCCAAGTGGTGATTATCCAAAAGAAGATTTAGCCAAATTTGGTGATGTAGTCCAAGTGGTGATCATTCAAAAAAAGATTTAGCCAAATTTGGTGATGTAATCCAAGTGGTGATCATTCAAAAGAAGATTTAGCCAAATTTGGTGATGCAGTCCAAGTGGTGATCATTCAAAAGAAGATTTAGCCAAATTTGGCTATAAACAAGATATGGAAGTAAAAAGAAAGCATCCTTCTACCTACTGGAAGCTCTTAATGAAATATCCCAATTTTTTCCTTTCAAAATTTGGCAAGTTGTACAAGTTTTTTAAAAAAAAACCCTTTATATGGGGTGAAACAGGGTTGTGGTGAGTTGCAACATTGCTGATCATCCACAAGAGAAATTAGCCATGGCTATAAGTTCAGGGAGGAAAGTAGATTTTTTAAAACATTCCTGATATATTTTGGTGACTTGCTAGAACCTATTGTCTAGGTAAGATGATTTAGAAAAAAAATTCTGATAACTTTGGTGCATTTTTTTCACAAAAACCCTTGGTATGAGTCACACTGGAATTCTTTTGGCACATGACCCCCCAAAATTGAAAAAGATGCTAAGTTGAAACGACATTTTTCAGGTCACAAAATTGCAAAAAAATTGTTGGAATAGAAATCATTGAAGCCTTAGAGAACTTCAAATTTTAAAAGGCAGCACACCATTGGACAAGAACTCTCCATGGGCCATCCCTTGAAATCAAAGTTTTCATTCAATGGCCATGAGGTCTGACCAATGCAAGAAATCATGGCCACAGCCCCCACACACCCAAGAAATCAAACAGAATAAATAGAGTTTTAGGTACTTCATCAATGTGAACTCTTTTCCTTTCAAATAATGCACAAGGAAATTTGTGGAAATGTCAAACCCTAATAAAGGAAAAAAAAACCAGTTGGATCACATTAAATGAGGATTGAGTGGCCACCTTGTAAGTAGTTGTGTCTTCAACTCACACATAAATAGTTCATATAACCTAGCCCATAACCATAATAACTAACCCACTCAACTGGTCACCTAACATGGAGTAAAGTTCCCTGGTAAAATCATTCATCCAAAGTTGTGGAAAAACTAACCTTGGGTGAATTACATCCACACTTGTATCATGGTAAACAGTATATAAACAGCAGTGTTGGGCTGTTCTTAAAACTGGTATCAATTAACCAGTTGTTCAAGGATATATAACCATGGTTCTCCAATTTTTAAAAATAAAAACCTATATATATTCCATTAAATAAATAAATAAATAAATAAATAAAAGTGCAGTTCTGGAAAAGTCAAAGAACCAACTTGGAGGTATATAACCATGGTTCTCAAAAACCTAAGCATGGGTCAAATAGCCAAATGAAAACTGCCAGTTCTGTGAGGGTGTTTGAAGGGGGAAAGTTGAACTGAAGGTTCCTTCTTGAACTTGATGATACCTAGAGGAAACAATAAAACCCAAGCAAACCTTCGAGAAAATTGCACAATAAATGTGCTAGAGCCCTGTCTGTTGATCTTAGGAGGTGGTTGAAATAGTTAAAAAATAAAAATAAAAATAAAAAAACATAAATATATTATAAAGAAATCCTGAAGATTTGTGGACCCCTCAGTCAAATGAGAGAAGCATGTTATTATAGAAGCTCCAAATTCTTATTAAATGTCTTTGCACTTTCCATGTCTTTTGCATAAGACCACATGCAAAAGACATGGAACATTTAAGTACTAGTTTCATGGCAACTATTGGAAACAAAAACATGACACCAACATAAATTTGAAGAATCTCTTTGGCCATATTTGTTTCTCTTCACAATTAGGCTATCTACTACCAGCCCATGATGGGGGTGGGTAGGGGGGGCTATTACAACACTCAAAGTGTCAGTTTACTACAAATTCTCCAAACAAACCAAGGCTTCCATTCTAAGAATCTCACATATTTCTTTTTACACACCTTTCAAAAAGGTGCATTCACACCGAATGTTAAGTCAGTGTTAAGTGAAAATCTAGGTGGCATCTTAGGTGGCACCCAATTTTAAATGGGTGATTGTTTAATATTAAGTTTAGGGTTTCTCTTTCTCTTTACTCCATGGGAATGGAATGTGAGAAAATACCTTATCATCCTAAGGTCAAATTTGTCATTAAATAATCCTCTAAATAGTGAAAAGAAATTTTGTGAAAATATGAAGTTGACATGTTGGAAATCGTCATAACTTAATTATCATAGGCCACACTCTAAATAATTTCACTGCTCATATCACAATATTATAATAATAGATGATGGAAAGATATATAATTTCAAAATTAAAACTGAATTCATTTTTTGAAAAAAAAATTTATTTGTTTTGTCAATGTGGAAACTGAACTTGGGCAATGGTGTATAACAATAGGAGGCTCTCCGGCCACCCACAACATAACACCTCTTTAGGGTTTTTCTCTTGGGGGAGATCTGTCAAAATACACCCTGAATTTACAAAGAGAGTCGGTTGTGTACATAGCCTTTCTATACTAACACTGTAGTATCTTTTTTCAGTTTTGCACTTGAGTTTTTTTTTTAAAAATTCACTTTTGCAATAAAAATTAATAATTAATAACATTTCAGCATTCCAGCAATAAATATAAGAAGCTTCTTTGGTAAGTTCCATGGACTCAAAATTTAAAAAACGAATTTATTTTTTTTTATAAAAAATTCGACTGGTTGAAACCAGTATTGGGCGGTTCTTTGATTTTTAAAGAACCTCTGGTTTTGGTTCTTCAAATACTTTCAAAATCAAAGAACCGCCTGTTTGGGTTCTTTGACTTAAAAATTTGGAGAATCATGATTTTTATACAAAAACCGGTTGTTTGAGAATTTTGAAAACCCATGCGTAAGGGGATATATACCCAAATTTATATCCGGAGAATATCTGCCCCTCATTCTAAGAACCGCCCAACACTGGTAAAAAATTAGACACCAATGGAATGATCCAAAAGTTAGGGACTTCCGAGTCCTAGAGGGAAGAAAATCATGTAACGATATCCCTTTAGATCCGGCGGTTAAAACGAGGAATTAATAACTAGCCCTAAAGAGAGGGGGTGGGTGTGGACGGGCGCGTCACGAGCCGTCGCTGGAATGCCGGAGCCCGGGAGCTGCCTCGGCGTGAATGTCATTTTGCCGCGCCGTTGCGCCGGGGCTCGACCACGCTCCACTGCGAAACTATCGCGCCTCGGCGCAAGCAAGCAAGCGATCAAACCTCTTTCTCTCTCGCGCGCGCTTCTTCTCTTGTCTCTTCCCTTCTCTCTCTCTTTCTACATTCTCGCGCGCTTTCCAATCTAATGTCGGAATTGCTGGTTTTCTCCAAGCATCCGGCCGCAATTGCGCGTCATGGATTTCCTGGCTTTGAATCTCCACCTCCTGCTCTCGCTCCCCGCGGTGGTTGTTGCATTGCAGATAATGTCAGTCGGTACTTGTGGTCGTTGAACGATCTGAGCTTCTACGGCGGTTGGTAGAGGGGAACTTTCGGAATGATTTCAGATAGTTGAGGAACAACTGATCACGGATTTTCTTGGGAGTTGAGTAAAGAAGAAGAAGCTCGTGCAGTTTTTTGTGAACATCATTCAGCTTTTTGTTTCTCCTTGTGCTGCAGGCTGCTGCTGTGGGTCTGTCTACTTCTTTACGGCGGCATTTTGGTTTCTTTATTTATTTCTGTCTTTCCCATGTCGATGCGGTGAGGAAAGTCTCTAACGTTTTGTAGCAAGCTCAGAAGAAGCCGCAAGAGCTGATCTCTTTGCCAGTAGCGGCAATGGGGACTTTGGAGGAGCGCCCACCTGCTGCTGCTGCTGCATCGGCGGGTTTCGAGCCGTTCCCTGAAAAGCTCGGCGGAGTACCTGGAACATTAAAGGAAGTCGAGAGCTTTGAGAAGATCAGAGATTCTGCAGATATCTATGAGTTTCCGGAGGAGGAGAAGCCTGTTGATCTAGAGGCTGATCATGAGCATCGTGGTGCTGCGGAGGAGCTGCCAGTAGATGGAGTCGATCCGGTGTCTGAAATCAAGCGTGTTACTTGGCAGAAGCATAGACGAATTCCCGAGCAAGAAGAAGAGGAGGAAGAAGAAGATCAGCAGACGGCGAGCTTGAAGATGACTAGCGTTGCAGTTGAGGCGCTCGATATCTGCAAGGATGCGCTCATGTGTTCTTCGGCCAAGAAGCCACCTCTTGCAGGCAGCGGAGAAAAGAAATCAGAGCTTCCGGAAGTCGGTGACAAGCTGCTGGGTCGTGAGAGACAAGCTGGAGCTGGAAGGATGATGCGCCTGCACAGCTGCTGCAACAACAGTGGCTCTATTCTGGTCACCAGGTCGCCGAGCTTTGTCGGACCCATATCCCCAGCTGCTAGTCTTTCCAGCTCCTCCTGCGGGTTGCAGGAACTGGTGGACATGCGGGAGAAGAACAAGTTCCTGGAGGCAGCTTTGAAGGCGAAAGCTATGGAGGTGGAGGCCATGAAGCAGGAATTTCAGGAGATGGAGAACAATCTACTCGACAAAATCGAGTGCTTAGAGCTTGCAAACGAGCAGCTTCTAGCCGGCGGCGAGAACTCAGGAATGGAACAACTGCAGATGGAGCTTACTCGACTCCAGAAGCAAAACACACTGTTGGCACAGCGAGAGAGAGAGCTTCAATTCCAGCTGAGCACCAAGGACATGTTACAGAAAGAGGTTCAGCATCTGCAAGAGCTCAACGAGCAATTGCAGCTGGACACGAGGAGACTCTTGCCGGATCAGAACTCCGAGACGGGCGCCGAGGCGGTGGTGGGAGGAGGGAGCTGCTGCTGCAAGATGCTGCTAGAGAGGATAGTCTCGTTGGAAACCGAATTGGCAGAGGCTGTAGAAGTGAACAATCTGTACAAATCGCAGCTCCATACCGCCTTCGCGGAGCAAGAGAATGTGCAAGCGGCAGTTACCCATGACGACCAAGTGGTGCAGCTCAAATTGCAGCTCAAGAAACAAGACTCGGAGCTGCAGGACATTCGTGATCGCTTCTTCGTCATGAGCATTCGACTTGCGGAGACGGAAGCACAACACGAAGAAGCTCTCATGAAGGTGAAAAGACTCCAAAACCCACTCCGGCACTTCGGTGGCTCCTTCAAATGGTAGCCTGCAGATCTTTCTGCAGATCTTTCTTTCTTTCCTCATACTCCAACAAAATCTCTTCAGGCCTATCTATCGATTCACACCCTCCTCACCATCTCTACATTTTTTCCCCTTCGTCCAAGAAGCGGCAGGAGCTCACCACAAGCTTCAAAAACTCTCACAAACTTCTTACCACATTATCTTCTGCAGTTGCCAGTTGCAAAAACTTCCTTCCAACATCTCTGCAGTGACCAACAGGCCATGCACAACAACCGGAAAGAAATACGCAGCACTTGTTTCAGATCAAGAGGAATTTGTTGCCATGCTCTCCGAGAGAGACGAAGAGAGAGAGTGAGAGACACAGAGAGGGAAAGAGAGGTAGATGAACTTAAAAAACATTTTGTTGCTTCTGATTGTGTAGATATGGAAACAGAATTCAGTCTCTAAATTTTTTGAACATGTGAGCTTCTTCTCTCTTGCTCTTCTTGCTGGATTGCTTCTTGGTCGTGTTTATAAAACGCCTTTGAACCTTCAGATTGCATGCTTGTGTTTGCAAAGTACTTGTGAAACTAACTTCAGATTGATTGTAATTGTGAAGCTCTTGTGAACTAATATCTTTCATAAGAATAGAGAAATCTCCGTTCTCACGATGAAGAAGAAACAGCAAGGCTAACACTTCCTCAGGAAGTCACAGAAAGAACCAAACAAGGGGAGACAAAAAACAAAACAAAAAACAAAAAACACATTAGTGGTATGAACAAAAGTGCCAGTCTCACACCTGTTCAACAGCAGTGTGTATGACAGTGACTTAACTATCACAGCTTCCCCACTGACTTCATCAGCTCCCTACAGTGGGTAAAGGCCAGTGACAAGCACCATCCTGCGAACTGAGTTTCTGCTGCAATTCCGGAAGCAACGGGAAGACTCAGCCATACTACTGGCTAGCAACAGACCCCACAACAAAGACTAGACAAAGAAACAAAGAAAG
>Ga0116231_10011655_pt1 | contig 13380 bp, 11 predicted proteins | sample S1TSphgellanicum_2_FD_89695 | JGI IMG/M metagenome (GOLD analysis project Ga0116231, IMG submission 89695) | Host-associated microbial communities from peat moss isolated from Minnesota, USA - S1T2_Fd - Sphagnum magellanicum MG | ecosystem: Host-associated > Plants > Peat moss > Unclassified... | reverse complement strand
GCTATGGAGAATATGTTGGGGAATACATTGGGAACTTGGGCAACATATTGGGAACCCATTGAGAACTTAAAGGGAACACATTGGGAACGAGAGAAAAATGAAAAAAAAAATCCTTCTAGCTCCTAACAAAGCCTTGGGTGAGCACTTAATAGCAATTTAATTTAGTTTCCATGGCCACAAGGCATGGAACCGGCCAATGAAGTGGCAGTTCTTCCACAAAAACCATCAGCTTGGCAAGGTTGTTGAAATGAAAGGAACCGACGGTTCTTTTGTTCATGTTGGGTTCTCAAGAACCGGAACCGAAAGGTTAAAGAACTACAGTGGGAAATGTGAAGGACCGGGCAGGGGGGGATCGACGGGTTAAAGAACCGGAGTGGGAAATGTGAAGGACTGGTCGGAGGGGCTCGACGGGTTAAAAAACCAAAGTGAAAAATGCGAAGGACCGGGCGCGGGGGGTCGATGGGGTAAAGAACCGGAGTGGGAAATGTGAAGGACCGGGGCGAGGGGGGGGACCAACGGTTGTTTGAAAAGAAAAGTTTTTTTAAAAAACCAAAAACATCAACCAAACATTGTTGAAATAACACACCTGTGCATTATGCACGGGGTTCACATTAGTCCTATATAGTAAAGGAAGGTTGAAGCCTCCTTTAACTCCGCTCACGGACGGACAGTGGCCACCGACAGTGGGACTTCCCACTGTCCGTTTTCTCAACTGCCCTCGCGAGCTCCCGCGTGGACGCGGACAGGGGAAGTCCCACTGTTCACGAACGGACGGTGGCTACCGAAAGTAGCTAAATATAAGTCGAAGGGTGGGACAATGTGTCATCCGTCCCGTCATCCAGCCGTATGGATAAAATCCGTCTATTTACAGCAAAGCCGCTCGAATCGTCATCCGTCCCGTCATCCAACCGGATGGATGAAATCCGTCTATTTACAGCAACAAGAGCCGCAGCAGCAGTTACAGTAAAGGAAGAAAGTTCCTTCCCTTGTCTCCGGACGGGCAGTAGTTAAAGGACAGGAAGAAAGTAACTTCCCCTGACTCCGGACAAGGTAAAGAACCGGAGTGGAAAATGGGAAGGACGGGGGGGGGGGCCGACGGGGAAAAGAAGAACCGAAGTGGAAAATGGGAAGGACCGAGGGGGGGTATATAACACACCTGTGCATTATGCACGGGGCACACACTAGTAACTTGTAAAGCACACTGGGAAATTTGTGACAGTATACAGAGAGCACCTTACACAGATGAATAACACTCCCTCAAAAAGACAAGGCGCCTTACACCACCTTACGCCCACAAGAAGGCACCTCCCACTCCTATCACCTCATGATCTATGCATGTTTAGGTTTACGATATCATTCACCTTGTGCTTTACAATGGGTAAGGGCTTTTAAAACAGGATGAAACCTTATGCAAGGCCCTTATTCCACTAAAGCCTGCCCCCTTTGGCTTTACTTCTCCCTGTGAATCTTCTCAAACAATGGGTAGGTGTGTGTGACTCTGTTTTGTCTTCTGGAGGAGTGGCAGAGCACTGTGCCAAGTATGACGGACCAGAACCTGCCTCACTGAAGGCCAACAAAGCTTGAATGTACCTCAGAGGCCATGGGGCCTACAGGAAAAGCCACCATACCAACTACAGATAATGTACTTTTACATGCAGTTTTGGACTCTAGAGTCTAGAATTCAAGTGCCCATAGAGGTGTACGCTAACCATGGAGGTTGTCCCTGGTCCCTTGGAAGATTGATTGATTGATTGATTGATATTGTTATTATTATTATTCCTGCTGATATTGTTATTATTATTATTCCTGCCCCTCCCTGAATCACAGTACCTTGGCAACTTCAACATATGTCTGTTGAGTAATTAATTAATTTTTCATTTCTCATTTAATAAAAATAAAAATATTCCCAAAGATTCAATATTTTCCTTCACAAAATTTTGTTCTGGGGATTGTTGTTTTTGGTGTGAAAATTTCAACACTTCTGAAAACAATAATTAATGTCAAAGCTGCCAAGGTACTATGGTATCTCTTAAACTCCAGGTACATGTCAAGGTATGTTTGTCTATATCGATCTGGTGAAGGACACTGAGAGATTGAGACAAGGAAAAAAAAGAAAAAGGCTTCATGGGCCTTGTTGAGACATGATCAACTCTGATTATTGATGCCCAACTCAGGGAAACACCGCCCAACTTCTTTGCTGCAACTTGAAGTCAATCCAACCATTGGAGCTCAGCTTGTGATCAGTTCATTCAGGCACCACACCTTGGAGTCAGTTCGTTCAGGATCTCGTCATTGTATCCACATAATTACTCAAAAAAGGCTTGACGAACAAACTATTCCATAGACAGAAAATAATCCCAACAAAATCCAACACAGGAGAGCGTTGCTATCAAAATGTCATAAAAAATGTCGAAGATTGTCTAGCAATTTTTTTCATTGAGAATACTTCATACAAGGAATCAACTCAACTACAACAAACACTCTTGCAATGATTGTCAAAGAAATTTTTTTTTCCTAAATATGCGATTATCCAAGAGGGTAGTGAATAATTTATGTATGTTAGGGACAAACAGGTACTGAACTTATAGTAGGTGTTTTATTCCCTACCCTCTTGATTATCAAGATCACATTATCAGCATTATCAAGATCACCCACATGAAGAATCTGGCACTGAATATAGGTACGACAAATGAGTGTCTGATTTCATTTTGCGGTAAAAAAAACACCCATGGTACCTAGCAGTGTTCTTTTAGGAAATTTTATTTTTAGCCAAAATGGTGATCATCCATAGGAAGATGTAGGGAAAGTGGGATCATTCCAAGGAAGATTTAGCCAAATATGGCTATAAAACCATATATCAAGTACAAAACCTTATTTAACCTTTTTAATTTTTCACTACACACTAAATCAAATCTTAAAATATTTACTATTTTGTTCCCTCACTTCTAGCAATTGAAAACCTCGAAAATCGCTTCATTTTGTAATCTTGAATTTTGAATTTCACATGTTGGTGAAATTTTGCTGATAAAAAAAGAGGATTCGTGGTAAATAGACTACCCATGATGGACTTTACCCCCAAGTTGTGCAATTAAAGACGCATGTGGGTGAGGATCATTAACACTAGCAAGCACCACAACACAATGCATAATTTCACTTATTATCCATTGAAGATCATCACTAAACCAATTTGTAATCCTCCAGCTACCATTATACTTGAACTCATCATAAGAATTTTGTCACATGGCAAACCAGCCACTGTCTATTCTGTCTTATAAAATTTCCAGTTGGCATGTACCATGAGGGACCTCTTCTTTCTATCCACAAAGCAGTTTGGGAATCTGGTCTCTTGGTTTGTTGTCTGGGGGGGGCGGTGGTGGGCAACATAACATGATTGTGTTGAGAGCTGCCATCCCAACTCTGGTAGCTGTCAGAAAGAAGGCGGTGGATTTTACATTCAAATACTCTTCTCCTCAATAATCTGGTCTCTCTTGTGTGAGTAGAATGATGCCGTATCATAGTTTTCACAATATGCAATTCAGCTATTACTTCTTACCTCGCTAACATGGCATCACACATTGGACAAGAGCTCTGCAGTTATATAACATATTTTGCTGCCTCCCAAAATTTCTGTACTTCCCTAATATCTTTTTGCACATTCCTAGTCACTCGTAGGCTGTGAACCTCATAACTCACCATCTTCTGCTTCTTATAACCTGTAGCTTGACACTCACGTACAATCAGTTATGTCCAGTAAATAGCTCAAGTGCAGAGACTGCCATGAATAGTCTCAGTGCTCATTCTTAGTCCATTCCTGCTTTTCTTGGGCCCATAAGCTTTGATGTGCAATCAGTTATGTATGGTAAGTGGCTTGAGTGCACAAGTTACTGTGTATGGTCTAGGTGTTCATTCCTCGTCCATTCTTACTTTCTTGGGATTTTCTTACATAGCTGCTTACCGATTCCCATGTAACTCACAAGTAGGAAGAATCAAGTGCAAAGAGAGGTGGGCAGCTAATGAAACAGAGTTCAAGTTTTCCAAGTGCTTTCTTAGAGCCATTGCACACATTAGACATTTGCATTTGTCCATCCACTATCCAATGCTATACCAACACACCAAACCACCTCACATTATCTTGTCATGTTTTCACATACCAGCAATATATCCAACAAAAGAGTTAGGAATGCAGGGATCAGATATGCACACCACTGTTGCCAAATACAATTTGAGAGTAACCAACTCTAAAACATGTAGGAATTTTACACTGAATAGTATACACATAAGAGGGTTTATTCACCTCAACTCCACATACCCTCAACAAAGATCCATTACTATTAACCAAAACACACATGGTGGATGACAGCCAAGAACATTTGTCAGCATAGTTTTGTTCTGCTCGATGGGTCCTGATATGAATCAACAAATTGTTGGACTTTGGTGTTCACTGGAGAGACAGTTAATCTCCTTTCTCAAAAGGGACTGCCATAAAAGTTTCAGTTTCAATGCCTGCCTAAACCTAAATTATCTGATACTCAATTATGATAATCCTTGTTGAATTTTAACTTTCCCAAGTTTGTCTTTCAGTGAGTTTACTTCTTGTAATGACAAAAGCAGGGCATAAGCCCCACCCCACCTTGACAATTCAAATCTGGAGGCCAAAAAGAAGTTGGAGGAAACTGGATCTCTTAGACTGCTGTGACAGGTCTGACTATCCAACCTGAGATGATTTCATATCATCCTAGCACATGACTCACAAAATCAGGAGCAGCCTTGGTGAGGAGGAACTTATCCTTGCTTGCTTCCAGAGCTCCTTCATACAGCTTAAGGAGCCCAATCTGACATCTGATGAATTTAGGGTTGACAAATACAAGTTCCAAAATGATAACATTCAGCTTCAAAAGACAAAAAATTATCAATCTACAAATGCAAATACAAATCAGGTCTAACAAGTGCTGATACTTGAACCTCACAGCTTATGCTCCTGGCAAGTTTTCAAGATTTGAGGGTTGTAATATGTTAAAACCATCTGCTGCAGTTGCAATTAACAAGTCTTTTATTTGTGGATGCCAATGGCCCTCTTTCAAATCTTTTTGTCCCTGCAAGTCAGAGCAGACATTGAATGAACCCATGCCTCCTCAACACCCAAAACCCCAAAAAGTCCAACTTTTTCTGTCTTCACATAGACTGACATCATAGTCTACATTCTGCCAAGCCAAGATATCCCCTTCCAGTGATTAAACTCTGGATTTCATGGTCCTGACCTTGGATGAAAGGTGTCCAAAACCTTCTTGGGTCTTCTTGGTGCTGCTATTACAGTATGTCAATGTCTGCAATTTCTACTAACAGAAGGCTCTCAGTTATAATCCCGTCAGCATAAATTGCAGGAGAGTGAGTTGTTACCTGGTGAACAAACAGGAGTTGGGGAGGCAAGTCAGCAGGGGGCTCTGCTTGTTGTTTGAGGAGGGCTTGGTACTCTGCCTCCTCTTCAGCATCCCGCTCCAATGATAGATCCCAAATCCTGTGTTCACAAAACCAATGATTTTCAACACCCACGAGATTTTCTCAAGTGTAACTCATCTTATGCCTCAATAGCTCTGAACAATTGAGATAACTTCACAACAATTTACAGGGGCGAGTATTCATACGTCAATTGGTGATCAGCAGATGTGACAGAAAGGGTAGATGCTTCATGTGGGCTCCATTCAAAGGATGTTATTGCACCCGTATGGTGCTTAAAATGAGCCACAAATGCATCTTCCTGCAAATTCACACAGTGGCAATAATGCCTCCTCAGCCTCAATGCAGGGTCACAGAATATGCTGGTCAGAAGCCTGAGTACGTGTATATTTTTTGTTCTCAGGGCCAGTGTATAAAAATGGAAAGAAAGAGATACTCAACTAGACTTAGCCTAGAGGTAGTCCAAACCTTGCCTATACCAGCAGCAAACCCTAAACTGAAAACCATGACCTAATCAGGTACCTACTAAAACTGCAAAAAAAATATTGCCAAACCACATGGAGGCACATTGGGGGCACCACATATGCTTCATTAGTAGAATCCATTAAATTTTTGCATGTTCTGTTTTTGACATATGAACATATTTTCCATTTTTGGGCTGCCCAAAAAAGCACTTACACCATTTTCTGCAACACTGCCTCAGTGGTGCATGTAAATTCACCCATTGAGATCAATACCAGAAGAAAAATATGCTCAGGTAGTAAGCAGACCTTGAGTGACCTTAGATCCCAAATACGGAAAGTTCCATCATCACAACCTGATGCAATCATACAGCTTGCTAACCTGCAAGCATGCACCATCACTTGTGGTGGTCAGCAAGCACCAATGAAGGTGCTAATACAACACAAGTACTCAATGTATTTGCTGAAGATTGTGAACCATTTACTATACAATTTACAGATACAATAGAGTTGACACTCTTCATATACTAAAACAAAAGCGCACAAGATACACTCAAACATTATCAACCGCATAAGGCAGATACATCAAGGATGAATTGAAAAGAAATGCAAGGAAAATCAGTTCTACCTATTCCAAGAAATGACATTAACATCAGCATCATGGGCCTTGATGGAGATGGCTGATTGCTGACGATGACGCATGTCCCATATCCGTAGGGTTCTGTCCACAGAACATGATGCAAACACATCGGCCTCTGTAGGACTCCACTATATTGAAGGCAAACAACATTCACAAATGAACACAAACCAAAGCAACCACAGCCTACAAGAGAACAAGATCCAATCACAAGAAAGTAACAAAGTGAGAACATCCTCTAGTGCAATTGTCTTACTCCTTGGCTTACACAGTGCAAGTTACATTGCTGCCAGATGAGAGAGTTCTGAAGAGATGGTACCTGCAAATCCTCAACACTGGCAGAATGACCCTGAAATGGCTTATTCTCAACTACCCATTTGCCACCTGTCATAGGTTCCCATAGATGAATTGCATTTTTGCAATCCCCTGTGGGAAACAAGAAAAATATTGTGAATGTCTACCACCCCTGCTGATGGAGCAACAAGGGTACACAAACTAAAATAAAACTGCCAGGAATTAACAAAGGAACTGTTGAGTAATCAATCAGAACTGTCTGCATAGAGTGCAATGTGTTGAGAGTCCATGAAAATTGAATGAGAAAGGCAAATAACCAGACAGGAGACGGCTGGCAGTTACAGGGCTCCAGTCAAGGGCAAAGCCTTCATCTTTATGGCCCGCGAAGATTTGGAGAGGAGCCTGATGGACAGTTGTACGGGGACCTGGACCATCTGGAACACCTCCAGACATTGATCTAATATGTGCTGCCATGTCCCACACCTGCACATTGCAAGTTTCTATGCACATCAAGTGACAACACCCTCTATCCTAGTGATTTGCAAACCTAAGCAGTCTCAGCCCCTGTGTTGTCTCAATAGTGAGATGAGCAACTACACCAGTGCTCCGTATGTGACCTTGCAAATTAAAATTGGATGAAGAAAACTAAAAACACGCTGGTTTATCTCATCAAAATGGTTTTGACCTAGAACTTTTGCACAGTTTGCTGAGGCTGGTAAAAGGCACAGCACAGCCAAACACCTGCTGTTGATTGGCTAGATAATTTGATTGGTCCAGGTGGGTTGCTATTAGAAGTCTCCCACCCATTTGCAGTCCCAGTTTGAGTTTTATGGGTGGGGATGGAAAAAGTAAATAATTAAAACTTGGATGTGAGAAGTATTTTTGCAGGGTCACATACGGAGCACTGCTGGAGATGCTCTTATGCCTTCTGGGATCACCTCAAGTGACAACAAAAATGACACCAAAAACTTCAGTCTGGATTCTAGGAACTATGATGAATGAAAAGCTAATGTAAGCATATCATTTATGAACTCTGCAAGGTGAAAGCTTTAGACAACAAGTTAAGGTTCAAGGTATAACAGATTAAGAAAGACTAATACAGATTGACCCTCTGACTGCAGCATGTAAGCTATGAGTATTTGAAAGGGGCAGGATTTAGGGTTTAGGGGTAAACCCTTAAACCTGTAAAGGTGGGGAGGGGCAGTAGGGGTGGAGGAGTTGTGGGTGTGGGAAAGCAAGGATTGTTACCTGCACATATCCAGAGTCACCCCATGTGGCCACAATGTGAGGTTGTTGCATCATGGCCTGCACTCTGTTCACACACCCTTGATGCACCACTAACCGAACCTACATAAAACTCCAATAGTAAACAAAAAATGTTGACTGCTACTATTCATCAGATCTTCAGGAATTTTTCAGCACGGTTGAAACAGCATGCCATTGTCAACACAGAACAGAGAATGTGGAAAGTCTGTCCGCAAGACTCCTTGAGTATCTCGCATTATGTCAAAGCTGCATGCATTCACAATCTGAGTCATAATTTAGGATGTGCCATACTGCACAAGGTGCTCTTGGATGGGTCATCTGCAGCAGAATCCAAATACTAGACTTTCAACCAGATACATTTGCATCCAACACAAAAGACCATAATATTGACCATGTAACCTAGGAGGAGGAGGAGGAGGAGGAGGAGATGCTCAGACCTAAGGCAAGGCCAACCAAGATGGAAAGCATGCAGGCAATCATATGCCGTTGGATCAAACTGAAGCTCCTCCCCATCTTCCATTCCATCCACACCTGGCTGCCACACCTGCAGCATTCTCACACTCACCCCTTTGAGCCGTCTCTAAAATTTATCCATGCTCACTTCCTGTACTCGAATTCAGAGTCAGACTGATTGTAAACTCACTGCATGTCAACTTGCAGAATTCTTGAGTTCAACACAAAGATTATAGATATGCTATAGCAAGTCCCCAGACACAGAGAAAAGTTCCATTTAGGCAAGATAAAAGACCATGACTGCAAAATTGCAAATGAATTGCAAAGAAATTCGGTGACTTGAGGAGAGGCAGAAACAGAATACGAACCTTGGTTGGTTGTTGAGGGGGAATGACATTTGATGAATCTCCGACTTGCATGACATCATTGCAAGTCATAGCCTGGTACACCCCACATTAATAATTCCGTCTGAGATTTGTGAAATTCTATGGCAATAAAAAAACCTACCCATGCTTACAAAATAAGACTACCAGCAGCTCCAAAATCAGTCTTGGGAATGCATATAAAGACAGTGATCCTTCCTTCATCAAGTCTCACCCTAAACCCCAGACAAGAAAAGAACAACAGCAAAATAACACCCCACACTAATAATTCCTTCTGAGATTTGTGAAATTCTATGGCAATAAAAACCTACCCATGCTTCCTATAAAACAAGACAAACAGCAGCTAAAAAACCAGGCTCTTGGGAATGGATAAATTGACTCCGATCCTGCCTTCATCAAGCCTCACTCTAAACCATAAACCCTAGACAAGAAAAGAACAACCGCAAAATAACGCAACAGGTGAAAGGAAATACGTCACAGGCACACAAAAAATACTGTACAACATTCGGACTACGGTTTCCGCATGAGAAAACGCGCCTAAAACCAACTCCGAATCTCGCCACACATCATGTCCGAATTTCACCACAAATGAGATGAGAAGAGAAGAGAAGTTCACCTTCGATTTCTTGCCGCCACGACCTTTCTTCTTAGTCTGTGCCATCTCTAAAACTTTCGCAGTTTTTATTCTCTGCAGTTTCCTCCTGGGACAGTCAAAATCATGTAAGAAAATGAAAATGACCACACACACACAGAGCTCAAGTGTTCCCAACTCCCTAAACCCTAAAGCCAACTCCCTAGAACTCCAAACTCCCGATCAATGGAGCTCTAAAACCCAAGCCTCGTCTACATCCTGCTTGTCAAAAATCTTTAAAAACCAAACCCTAAAACCCAAGCCTCGTCCACATCCTGCTTGTCACAAATCCTTAGAAACCAAACCCTAAAACCCAAGCCTCTTTGACATCTCACGTGCTAAAAACTTAATAATTCAAACCCACACCTTCTTGACATCCCACTTGCCAAAAACCCTTAAAACTCATACCCTAGAACCCAAGTTTCGTAGACAGGCATCCTTGTCAAAAACCCTTGTAACCCAAACCCTAAAACTTGCGCCTCCTCGATATACCGCTTGTTAAAACCTTAAAAACTCAAACCCTAAAACCCACACCTTCTCAACATCCCACTTGCCAAAAAACTTAAAAACTCAAACCCTAAAACCCACACCTCCTCAACATCCCACTTGCCAAAAACGTTAAAAACTCAAACCCTAAAACCCACACCTCCTCAACATCCCACTTGCCAAAAACCTTAAAAACTCAAACCCTAAAACCCACGCCTTCTTAACATCCCATGAGCCAAAAACCTTAAAAACTCAAACTCTAAAACCCACACCTTCTTGACATCCCACTTGCCAAAAAATCTTAAAAACTTGAACCCTAAAACTTAAGTTTTCACAACACCTTGCTTGTTAAAACGTTCAAAATTCAAACCCTAATACTCGAGCCTCATTCACTATTGAGAACAATGGATGTTAGATGAAGTCAAAGGGTCCATAGTATTTGGGTTCCCATCCAATTCTCCAATCAACATGCTTGTGTTTAGGGTATGGACTAAGGATTGAGAAAGGGCCAATGTTTTGGGAAGAAGGTCCAAGTGCAAGGTGAGAGCTAAACAAAGGACCTGAATTCTCATAACAAGCATGTTTGAAGACCTTAGCTGGTGTAAAGATTTGGTAAATCTTTATATGGCCACGATTCATTTGAGGAGGAAAGGAGGCACCATGGTATATCATCATTGATCAACATAAATCCTATGATACATATATATATTGTGTAAGAAAGGGTGGGGAAATTTTCAAAATGACTACATGAATAATAAGCTTTATAAATAAACATTGAAATGTTTGTTTACTATTATATAATTGTTAATGTATCAGAAAATATCAATATATTAAAATTTCAAAATACATGGATAAGATATTATCACATTTCCAAGTTTATATTTAAAGTAAAATAATTGTTAATTTAGTACCAAACCAACAATTTACTATTGACACATGGTGTGAGCAATACATTGAATCTATTACTAATATTTCACACTTGAGAAATAAATGGCTACATATGAAAATTCGACACCTAGTATACATTTAACATCACTTTTTGATCATGACTAACTATAATTTATCAATTTTTTTTATACATCAAGGATTTATTGATACATTAAGGATTTGTTCAAACACTAAGGATTTTAATCCATCTAAAGATAGAAAGAGTAGGATTTTTTTCAAAATAAAGGGACAAAAGGTTGGCACATTTCCAAGTTTATAGGTAAGGTAAAATAATTGTTAATTTAGTAAAAAAATGATTAATCTACTATCGACTTGTGTGAACAATACATTGAATGAATTATTAATATATTTTCACATGTGAGAAATAAACTTTACATATGAAAATTTGACACCTAATATACATTTTTCATCATTTTTCAATTACAATAAACTATTATTAACCATATGTTATTGATACATTAATGATCTATTAATACATTAAAGTTTTTGCAACCTATTTAAATATAAAAAGAATGATTTTTTTTTTCAAAATAAATGGACAAGAGGTTGCCACATTTCCAAGTTTATGGGTAAATGAAAACAACAATTAATTTTGTAAAGAATCATTAAAAGTTACTATCAATATGTGATGTGAGCAATACATTGAATGTATTACAAACATATTTTCACACTTTAAAAATAAATCTTACATATGAAAAATTTGACATCTAGTATACATTTGTCATCAATTTTTTGATTATAACTAACTATTATTAACCATCTTATATATTAATTCACTACGTCTGTCTGTGACTTGACGTTCTGTTACAGAACCGACGGCAGTTGGGAAAAGCAACTGCTCCCTTCTGCAATATTCTTCTGCCATGCCTTGATGGGTCTTGCTGCTTCTTCCTCCTCTGCAATTTTTCTGTAATGTGTCTCTCGCTGTGTGTTCTCTGGTACAATATTGATCAAGAGGTTTGTTTTGCAATTTTTGCAGAGTCGGAGCTGATGAGGATAGAAATGCTACAAAGGATAGAAGAGCGTCACAAGAAGTCACCACCCGTTGTAATGCAGGATGCTCCTCGACGTGAAATACCATCACCACCAGCAGTTGTGGAATTGCCTCCACAGGCATCCTCTCTCCCCTCGCCTCCACCTCCTCCAGAAACAGAAACTATGAAGAAGCCTTCCTCAATTCTCTCCAAACCTCTGGCTGATGTGGGTGGAGAAGATACTGTCCTTCAACATGACATTGCAAAACAGAGTAACTCATAGCAACCTGGACAACAATCACCGGTAGAGCGACCTTGCTGCAATTACTATCTGTTTTACAACAGTCTGTGTGAGCGCTTATCTTCTTTGGATATTTTCTTTGCAATTTGGAACCGAGTCCCTCACACCCTTTTTGAGGTTGAAGGTTTGAGAATTGGAGGTTTTGTGATGCTGGTGATATGCTTTTTGCATGGGTGAAAAGATCCAAGTTGAAGCAAGAGAATATGATGTTGCAAAAGCACTGAATTCGGTGGGAGGTGTTGGAGGCGCCGTGCTTGGAATCCTTCTCTTGCGTGAGCAGGAAGCCAAAAAATCCTCTAACTTTGCTTTGAAAGATGTAAAAACTCATGAGCTTCCTCTGCATTGTCTTCAATCCTTGTGCAAACTTCACTTGCATTTTCTCCAATCTGTGTGCAAATTTCATCTGCATTTTCTTCAACCTATGTGCAAACTTGGAATTTTGTTGCAAAGAAATTCTTTGTGCTGAGATTTTGCACTTCCATGCTGCCTCCCTTGATTAAGGTGAAAGTGAAATTGAAAGAAACACAAGATGTGATGGTGGCTCAGAGAGATCAGCTGGAAGGCACCTTACTGGCAGGTATGTACCTTCCTTTGCTATCCAAATCCATATGCAATGTGAACATCCATGTGCCCTCATCACTCAGTAAGAAGAACTGTAATTGTGTTCTTTTACGAATTGTTGAGAGGACTTGCCTGTTGCTGACACAAAGAAGGAGCAGACCTTAAAGCAATTGGACAATGCCCTGCAAGAGCGCACAATGCTCTCCAAGGAGCTTGCTTCCACCAAAGCTTTGGTCAAGGAGCTCGAAAGGAAGCTTGAGAATGAGAGGACCTCTATCAAACAGCTGCAAGAGAAGATTGAGAGATTGCAAGCAGCATTGCATGATGCAGAGTTGAGTTACAATTCCCTTGAAAAGAGATTTGGGGAGGGGAAAGTCCAGAGAGAAGCATTGGAGGAAAAACTCCGAAGTCATAGTTCAGAACTCAAGGAGAGAGAAGCAGAGATTTCTGGCTTGCATGGAAGGATTAGAGAGGAGGACAAAGCCAAAGTCAAGCTCTTGTCACAGCTTGATGCCACAAGGGAAAGACTAT
>Ga0116231_10011654_pt1 | contig 13381 bp, 6 predicted proteins | sample S1TSphgellanicum_2_FD_89695 | JGI IMG/M metagenome (GOLD analysis project Ga0116231, IMG submission 89695) | Host-associated microbial communities from peat moss isolated from Minnesota, USA - S1T2_Fd - Sphagnum magellanicum MG | ecosystem: Host-associated > Plants > Peat moss > Unclassified... | reverse complement strand
TTTACTCTAATATGGTTTTTTTTTTAATTAGATTCCCCCACTGTACTCGCTCTGTCTTTTTTGTGTTAGTGGTGTGGGGGGGGGGGGGGGGGGGGACGAGAAGTCATTGTAAAGGTAACCATATGTGTTGTTCTTTTAGCAATTGCCATATTCACACACCTGCATTTGAGCATTGAAATCGTTGCAAAAGTAGAGAAATCCAAACATTGAAAACAAAATCAGGATTAGGTAAGAGTGAGTTAGTAAACAAGTGAATTTCAAGGTTTTTCAAGCTTATTAATCCTTTAAGATGCAAAGAACCTAGAAAAGGGTTGATTTTTTAAAAAAGAATTCCACCAGCATGGTGGATGTTGAAGAGCATGTTTGAATTCTTTTTTTTTTTTCTGAATCATGGAAAAAAAATTCCAATTTATAAGTCAAGTCAAGTTGAATAGGTAACAACACTAGAACTTCAAGCTTCAAAAGGGCCAAGTAGGTAATCCTTTTGGGTCAAAAGAGGCTTGAAATGGGTCGATTTTTACAAGCACTACTTTGTTAACACATATGCTAGGGTTTAAAGTGTGAAACAAACCCCTCTTCTACATGACTTTGGTATATGTTCTAACCCCTTCTTCTTGGAATTGCATGACTGTATAGTTTGTGGTTGTAACTTTGTGAATGCTTGGCTTAACTTGCACTTCAGTAGAAGAAGAACAACAAATGTAATTGCATAAAAAGATGAAGCTTTATCCATCATACTAAATCTCATAGTCTGAGAGTTGCAAAATTACAACTTTGTAAAGGGCGAAGTTGGTCCCACTTCTGAGGTTAAAAAGAAGAAGAAGAAGAAAAACATTTATCAACATGATGAACAATAAGAATCCTCTTGAACAATAAGAACCCTCTTCACACAATGGACATGCACTTTCATGGGGTTGGGTAATGATGGCCGACCTTTAAGAGAGTGGGCTACATAGCAAAAGGAAGGATATTATCCAATGTAATTGTCACTCAAGAGAGATTCTGCCCTTTGCCCTAATCTTCTTACACTAATTTCGTACTCTTTCAAATGCATTTTACAGAATCGACCCCATTGGGGTCGTCCATTCTCTGGCATAAAAGATAGGTAAGTCACATAACAGACCAGATTGGTTTTCTCATTTATAATATTATGATTCATATTTAGGATTTAGGGTTTTTTGGAGTGTTTCATAAGGTCCTGGTATTGAGTTTTATATTAGGAGCTTCAATCTATATGCACACCTGGGTCTTGGGTATGGCTCTTTAGATTTAGGTGATGAGTACTTAGAAAAGGGGTGAAGGTGGCAAAGTGTTGTACCCCAATAATGAGGAGGGAGATTGAAGCCTCAAAGTAAAGATTTTTTGAGAGGTGTTTTTCACAACCATAACATAAACAATGCTCAAAAAAATCAGTAAACTCCAAAAAAAATTGAATGAACTAAGAGGAGTTGTGCACTCTTGAAAACAGTCTTTGCTGTTTTTGCAAAAATCAATTGTGATCTATGCTTCCAAAGATTACGTGCCCAGTTTTTGAGCTGCTGCCATAACTTTCAACTATCTTCATTAGCTCCAAATTGTGGGTGGGTGTAGATGAAATAAATGACGATCTGACCAAAATTGTCTAGACTTGTTTGTCTTTGTTGGTTCATTGTGGAGCATTGTTTAAGGTTTGGAGTTTTTCCATTTGTCATGAAAACATATCAGGGTCAAGGTTGATATTCACTAATATAAACTTTTTTTAAAAAAAGATTGATATCAGATTTATACTCAGTCTCACATTTTAGGTTTTAATACCAGATTTACACCTAATTTAATCATTTCAATTACATACCCATACAATATTCATACCCTCGTTCCATGACACTAGACATATCAGGACCAGTCTGGTATGTGTGAATCTATATACCCGCACAACACTGGTTCTAACTTGGTAAGTTTTTGGTAGATTAGGAAGTAGTAGATACCCTAGTACCAGGGCCAGTTTGACACCAATTATACTATTTTCAAAAACGTTGAAATTTTCTAAAAAATAAAAAATCAGAAATATTTTCTCTGAAGGAAACTAAAGAATCTGATGGAATATTTTGGAAGGATATGGGATAAAGTGAGGTGCTTTGGGAACACCATGGGGGAACACAAGGGGAACATGGGAAACATCACAGGGAACCCATTGAAAACCTGGGGAACATCATTAGGAACAAATGGGAACAGAATGAAAACATGATGGGAACAAAATAATTTTAAAAATACCATCCTTGCAAACCAAAGGAAAAAAAAAGAACCCTCTTGGATGTATGTTCCGTCATCTCATTGGCTGCATTCATATTCTATTCTTAGACATGGTTACCACCTTTTTTTGCCTATCTAAAAAGCACACCAAACCTTTGTTTGTTTGGGGTGCCTGAACTGGGAACAATGTGCAGGATATATATTAAACCCTAAGTTAAGAGTGTCTACACAAAAGCCCTAACCTTCAATGGCCAACAAGTTGACAATTTCCATCCACAAAGCCTGAATTTTTATTTTTATTTTTTCTTATTATGACATGATGACTTGGTGACACTTCCCATAGAAGCCAACTACATACTTTCCAATTACCTCCCCAGCTCTACAGTACATATTCTAATTATGGTGCATTCACACTTGATGTTACCTCATTGTTAAATGAAAATCTAGGTGGCATCCTAGGTGTCACCCAATGTTAAATGGGTGATAGCTTAATGTTAAGTGAATGTTAGCTTAACATAAAATGTTCGTGGTAAGTAGGTGTAAGTCCTAAATGACTACCATGGTGTTAGGGGACTCAACACTAGAGTCCCTAACACCAGGTGTGAATGCACCTTTTTAAAGCTAAATTTCCCTATCCAACAGATTGCATTCCCCTATCTATCAAGCCATGTGGTATAACCCTAACTTTCAAAGGCTTTAATGGCATAACATGAAGCAACTGAATACATAAAAAGCCTGATCCAAAAACATGTACAAAATTGTAGTAGGCTAGTTGTGGATTGTAACTTGCAGAATTGAGATGGGTTTTTTAACACTCTTCACAACCCAGCCTCATCTAGGAATATATCTATGAACTACTGGATTTAGCTTTGAATGCAGCATTCAATAAAAATATCATCCAATGGATCCATGATATGACAACAGAAAATATGAAACATGTTACACAGAGGATGCCCGTGGGACCAGGTTTAGGGTTTAAACCCTAACCAAGAACTGGTGAGGGCAAAACATGTCATGCAATTTATTTTTTGTATTGGACGCAATCAATTTCTTTGGCCTGTTTAATATTTTCTAGAAGCTCCTAAATAGGAGCTTTATTTCATGGCACAATTTTATGATGCTCTCTAACTATAAGTTTGTGAATTTCCATGACTCAACTCCAAGGGTTAAGACCCTAATTAACTAGCCCCTCATTAACCAAACCTTCCTAACCAGCCCCCATAAACCAAACCTGTTGTTTTCCCCCATGTTCCCAACAAAACTTGGCCCATGGCATTTCTGGTCCTTGGCAGTGTTTTTTTCTTTCATTTTGCATTCTGGCATAGGTGGCAAAATAATTGATAGACTGGATCAGTGTTTTTTTTTTGGGGTGCAAAGTTTTGCCAAATTTTGATCTGAAAAATATGACTTCGACTTACACAAAGGATTTATCAAGGAAAATTTATCCAAATTCGCCAGATTTTTATCATAAGTTCCAGTAGGTAGCCAAGAATATAGAAGGATTCTGATTTTTTTCCCAACTTTCATATCTAGTTTGTAGCCAAATCTGGCTAAATCATCTTATGTTCGCCACTTCAGCTACATCACAAAATTGGAAAAAAACAAAAACCCTAGACTGGATGCATAGATGGCAAACATAGATGAATGCAATCCAAAAAAATTTAGCATCTTTCGTTTATAATTGTGGTGTCATTGGGCAATACAATAGGTTCCAAGGTGGCGACAATGCATGAAGCCCCATCTAAACTTCTGGCTACAAAGGCCACATCCGTTTTGCTAACTGGCTATGGGGGTTAAACTAATCCTCAAATTTGGTGACCTCTCATGAAAGGCTAATTACCTAGGCTCTGCCAAATTGCCATGTTGTACCTAGCATGTGCTCATTCCAGAGACTGTGCAAATCCCAAAACTTGTAGTTCAAGCATATCTACGCTGCCATTTGCAAGCAAGCTGAATGTTGGACCATGAATTATATGCAACTTGGGAAGGAAAGTTGTCAAGTGTAAAAAACTGATGTGCATACATAGCAAGAGTCAATTGCAAATGAGGGTTCAAGCAATTGTGTAATTTGGTTTTCAAAAATGAGACAGAACTAAAACAACACTCATCTTCCACAAATTCAAGCGCATGAACCATGACTATCTTAGCAAGTTTCAAAAACTCAGGAAAAGAATGAGATAGCAATTGTGATGCATTGATCACTTGTTAGATGCGTGTAAGGGGATTAACCTTGTCAATTGCAAGGGCCCTACTTCAGCCATGGACTCTGCAACATTTGATATCATTGTTAATTTGAAAAGCTCTTGTTGATCATCCAAATCTCATCCTGATAGAATTGCAGGCACCATTGGAGGTGACTTGTCATCTTGATTGTGGCCACATGGACATGGGGAACAATAAAACCCCTTCAATGCCGAGGAAACGTTAATTCAACACTTGCTTGTAGCCAGATAATGTTATAATTGCATTTGCAACTACAAAGTCATGATAGTCATCAAATTGTAAATTATATATATATATATATATATATATATAAAATATTATCTATTTATATTATTATATAATTTCACTGTTTTCATCTTATATTCAACATAAAACACTTGAATTGCCTTTTTTTAATAAAATTTGAATGACCATTGTTTTGAAGAAAAAACTCAAGCGCATGATTTATTAATTGAAAATATTATTTGGTTAACATAATAATAAATAAATGGTACATTTCCTAATTTTTAAACCAATATTCTAACTTATATTTATATTATAAAATTTTCATGTAAAATATATCAACACTTAATTTTAAAATTTAAATCTAGATGTCATAATATATTGCTTATTCAAATGTAAGAATTAATAATAGATCATAAGGATGAAAGCATGGTAAAGTATGTAGAAAAAGTAGTTATTAAAAAAGACACTCAAAAACTGGTTCATTTTTTAACACAAGTAGAAGAAATTAAATCTAAAATAATTTTTAAGAACATAATAAAAGCATGGTGCCTTTTTTTGAGTTTATAGAGAATTGATTACAAAATTTGAAAAACTTGGGCACAATAAAAGTAGATAATAATTATGTTTGAAAATGACTAGTTAAATTGAGTTTAAATATATTTTTCCATAAGAAGTTTGATGTATTTTACTATAATATTTAAATGTTGAAAGCTTATAACTACATTATAAAGCTACATCATGTTCAAACTAGAAAATATTCAATAATTCAACTACTTTCACCTACTTGTACAAGTTTGGACAACCTAACAAGTAGGAAAAATATATAGTTATTTTTTAAAAATCTATTTGAATGGATATTAAATTTGTGATTAATCAAAATCATCGTAATAAAATTAAAGATTATCCTCATGTTGATCATTAAAGAAAGAACATTATTACTTTCAATACAAGAAATCTTGTTTATGGCCACTTGTATTTTGTTGTGACAAGAAACAAAATTGTCTATTTTACCTTGCACCCATAAAACGTTTACATTTAAAAATAAAATAAATTAAAATTTTATTATTATTAATTTATCAATTTATGATGTATAATTATTTAAAATATTATATTTTGAATTATAAAATCAATAAATTTTATATAATTAATATTTTTGAACTTTTAATATATAATATTTATTATAATATAATAAATATTATATCATTATATATATAATTATTTATAATTTAAAGCTAGGCTAGCTATTTTTACTAATAAATATGTTAGTATAGGCTAAGATAATTTCTAACATAGAGTTAAGATGATAATTTATAACTAAATTACCATCAATGCCAACATTAATGTAATGTTAATGTTACAAACTTTAATAATCAATTGCAATCACAAACTTGATGGAACATGTGATCCGATAATCTATGTATAGTTGGATAAAACATGTTAAGCAATTGCAAAAAATGGCTTGGTTTTCATCTGTCTATGGAATCTACCAATAATTGATAACATATGTTGAGTTTTCATCAAACTTTTATCCAAACACAAGGTAGTCACAAGTTAAAGTCACATTTATGACCACAACACATTAAATCCATTTGTTTCATAGTCACATATGTGACCGTTAACACTTGCAACTTCGTGACACATAGGATTACTACACACCCAATTGCAAAATGAAATGATTTGTACAATACTTGCACCTGAGTCACAAACACATGGTTGGAATGGATAAGATTTCTTCTACTAAACAATGCCTAATGCATCCAAAACAAATTGCTCGAAAAACTAAACATCAAGTTTTGCTATTAATCCTTGAACAACCTCTAGCACATACCACTATACATAGGAAACAATATTAAATCTCCAAAGTCCACAATAAGTCTGCCATGTAACAATGCCACCATATATTAATGCAAAGTACCACAAACTTGCTTGTCCACATATTACATTGTGTCATGCATTTGGAAATTCACCAATTTAACAAACAACAAAAAACAAAGGTCCACCTTACAACTTCATTTTATAAAAATGACATCTTTTGGAAAGGTTTTAATATAAACTTACTTTTACATTCTACTTTCATTAGGGCCACTACAATGCCAAATGCAATTTTTGTGACAAGCATCATACCACTTGTTTCTAAGTAAACAACACCCCAATGAGCCCAAATCTTCTCTCCATTCTACACAAATGCAAGGTGTGGAATTGAATCCATGTTGTAGTATGTTACCCACTTCAAATGAATTTGTGGATGATCCCTTTGTAACAATCCATGAAAGGACCAAAATTCATCACCCTAGAAAGCAAATGTTGTATCACAATACAATGAATATAATTGTCCTTGGAAGACTTTCACAACAACAATAAAATCACATATGAAGTTCTTTTGTCGTTGAACAAATTTCAATAGGAACTTCATGTTTTCCATTAATGGTAAGACACGTGTCAAGCCCAATAGTAAGTGGATGTCACAAAGGAGGCCCAAGTTGGCCTACTAAAGTTTCAAATCATATAGAAATATGTGAAGAAAATATTGATTGATTTCAATTTTTATGCAAAACTTTGATATAATCTTGCCCAAAACTTTGGAAAGTAAGCTTCAGTAACTTTGCCCAAATACATTCAAGTAGGCAACTACAAAATTTGATGGCTATTTTCACCTATTACACTTGTAAATAATCCACTGGAACATTTTGAGAAAACAAGATCATGGGCATTCTACCATTAAAGAAATCCATTGATATAGTACTCCAGAAACCTTAACAAAGTCTTACCTTTGTTGTTTCAAAAGGCATTCAACCAATATGAATTCAATTTGCAATTCATCATAAGGGTCATGAAAGAACAACTTATTGTTTCACCTTGCATTAAATGCATAAATTAAGGAAATAAAATGTCAATATCACAAAAATTAATGATTTTTACAAATAACATAATAGCTAAATTGATTATAAAGTCAACGCCATTTGTGTGGAATGATTAACTATGTCCATTTTTAGTCACATTAAAACTAAGTATATCCATTATGTTCAAAATGATTAACTTATATGTCCATTATGAATTACACCAAAACTATGTGTGCTTGTTTGATTACAAAATATTGTTTATTTACTCAAATTTCATGCAATGTTATACATGTGGCAGATGTGGCACCTATTTGAATTTGACATAGAATTTGAGTAATGTGATTAATGTGATTCAAATCAATAATTCTTGAATTATGACATGTGATTACAATGTAAATTTTGATGTTACTTTTTACTGTGAAATATCAAGATTGAGAAAAAAATCATATCATTAATTTTTGAACTCAATTCCTTAAAAAAATGATATTAAATTATAATTTACATAATATGGTTCACATATTCTTAGATTCTTATATGGATAGTTGTAAAAAATAAATTTTAATTATAATTTAGTTGCACATGATTTTGTAATCAAAAAATCCAATTGAAAATGGAATTACAAAAAATACATTTTTTTTTTTCTAATGTGAAGGTTAAAATCTCGTTTTGAACATATTAAGGTCATGTCTAGCATGAGTAATAGATTACTTTATAAAACATAATTTTAATGACAGTTGTTACATTGAAATTGGTTTAGGGGGGACAATTATGGGGTCTTATATAATTATTTTCTACCAATAGAAATTTCGGTTTGAAATCTACTTTAACTATAATAAAAAATGTATTTTCATATCATATTTTTATAAAACTATTTTTCTTTTTGAAACAATATAATCACAAACAATGGAAATGACAAGAAAGTTTTCAATGCTTTCTACATCAATTTACATTTGAATTAAATTAAATTCAAATCCAATTTCAATGGATTTTAATTCAAATCAATGTTTTTGGATTCAATTTAGGAATTTCAATTCAATTAAATCAAATATAAACTGAATTGTGTTTGGGTTAAAATCAAATACATTTGAATTTAATTCAAGTTGCATGCAATGTCATTCAATATTTTCATTCAAATGGAACTTACTTTCCGAAAAATTTAATTCATCATCACTAGTACTTTGTAACTACATGTAGCCCAAGTAATTTAAATTTTTTAAAAAAAACTAGTTTCATTGGGTGCAATCCCACTAATGAAAACCAAAGCAATTAAAAATAGTGCTTATTTTTTCATGTTTTAGTGTCAAAAATATACCAATGTTATGAATCATTAAAAAACACTGATGACAATTTTTCTAATATATTAAATGTGATATGATTCGGAAGGAATTTAATGTGGATAAATTATTCAAAAGCACTCATTAAACAATGTAACCAATGTTTATAAACATTGTAATTAAATGCTTTTATTTAATATTAGAGGATTCTTGAAATATGACATAGGTTCTTTAAACAAATGTTTACATAATCGTACATTACAACATTTTCTTAGGTCAAATTTGAGTTTTTCCAAATTTCAAACAAAATATTTCTAAGAAAATCTTTTAAAATTTTCAAAGTAAATAGTCACCCAAGCAAGTGGGTTTGGCTCACTTTACTCTATTTGTAACCCACCACATTGACTAGCAATTCAATCATCTCATTGATCAACACAAACTCAATTAAAAGCAAAATCTTGATCCATTTTGATTGAAAATATGACTTTAAAACAACCAAAATAAAAAAACCTTGATTTGTAAATATTGTATTATCAAACTTAGAATTGAGAGACAAATTTGCCACCAACTAACTATAGATTAGTATAGTACTTAAAGAATTTATCTTCACACGATCTGTTCGAGTGTCTTGAAAATATTGTCAATCGCAAGTTTTTCCACATAAGGAAATGTCAAATGTGTGATTATGAAATTTTTAAATCACAATCTTGTACCATGGAACAAGCACATTACAAAAATGTTGATTGGATGGTTTTTTTAATTTTGTTGGTGGACATGTACATCTTAATTATGTTTTGGATAGAATATTTTGGGACAAATTCTCATTGTTGTGTAAAAAAATCACCTAAAAGTGACATAAAATTGTTTTTTTTTTTTAGTAGGGTGCTACAATTTTAAGAGTTCCTTGAAATAATATTGACAATTAAATCAAAATATCCCTAGGGATGCTTGTGGCATAAGTGCAACCTTTAGTAATGCACTTGCTGCGTATGGACTTGGTAGGAGCTTGTTAAGGCGAGCCTATGGGTGCTTAAGGAGCTGAAATCGACCCTATCTGCCTAGTCTCTAGTACTTTGAAGACCACTTGGGGCTTTACCCTTTTCAAATTTAGCCTTTGTATTTGAAAGTACGTCCCTAAGGAGACCTTACTGATTTCCCAAAAAGGGACCTTACACAAGTGTAAAGTACCTTTCCAGAAAAGAGGGTACCTTATTTTGTAATCTTCCATAATTAATTATTCTTTACACCGATGAAGGAACAACCTTTTGGCAATTCCAGGATTTTCAGGCCCAGCTTAGGGCCATCACCCTCAGCAAAGGCCCTTAAATCCACAAAGAGCCTCAAAGATGTTCCTTACTCTATCCACAAGGCATTTGAGGGGAGGGTTGTAACACCTATTCCTAAGCTAAGAGTGGGAGGAACCTAATGCTTACATATATATATGCACATATGTGTGTGTGTGTGTGTGTGTAAGCGTCAGATATAAGGAGTATGATTTTACGCCTATTTTACCCTTTACATCTACAAGTACCTATCATAGTACCTCTGCTGGTTAGGCACTAATTAATTATTTAAGAAATTTCAAAAAAATTGAAAAAAATTGTTATTTCTATTGCCAAAAGTAAATTAAAAAGTAAATAAAATTTATTAGGCACCAAGCTGCCAAACCAGCCCATGTACTATAGAACTCTCATATCGGATGCTTATTTATATATATTGTAGGCATCATAAGATCCCTCGCACTCTTAAGGAGTAGGCATAATATCCCACTACCTGAGATTCAGAGGGAGCCCCAAATTGTACACTGTGTTTATTGTCCCCAGGCTTTTAGGGTTTTCAGGGTATTTGGGGTATATAGGGTTTTCAGGGTATTTAGGGTATTTAGGGTTTTCGGGGTTTTTAGGGTTTTAACGCAATTTGTACAACATTGTGACCTACATGATCTCCAATCTCAGTCACTTTGTAATGTAGATATTGGTGAGATAGGAGGGGGCTTGGTGTGAAGAAATTATGTAAAACAACGATTGCGAGTTTCCGTCAAAACTTAGAATTGAATTGCACAACTGATAGAGCAAAGCCATGCGACTTATGATTTTGGAGTGGCTTGAATTTTTAACCGAGGGAGTTGTGCTTCCACACCTTTTTGGGATGATTTTAGGAGCCATAATTGATCACATTGTGTGCTATATCTAAAATTTGAGATCTTGTAGTATTGCCTTTCTTTCATAAGGGCTAATAATTGGGTGCACTTGTTTTATCGAATGGGAAACTATAATTCATAATAGGACGTTCCATCTTGATTTAACTCAAAAAAATGATTTTATGAAACTTTCCATAATATATTAGGTTATGTATTTGTACACAAGTTTTCTTTGTTGATGACACGGTTTGCAAATATTGGAAGGTGGTACTCCAAAATGAGTTGAGGGACCCAATTGACCATGTGAAAGGACCCAATTTTGGGGGCAATGTGGTTATCTTCTAGTGAAATTTTGCTTTTTTTTTAATAAAGAAATTGGGAAAATTTTGAAATTTTTCTTTTAAAGTGAAAATTTGACAATTTTTTTCTTTTTATTTGTTGCAAAATATAGGCTCACTAGTATTTATAAAAACATACTTAATTTCTATCTATGAAGCAAGGTAGTTTGTTTTGTTTTGTTTGTCATGCTGAAATCTCCCAAATCACTCTGCTTGATGCCATGTTCTTGGTATGTTTGGAAAGCTTGTGATGAGTAGGGGTGCACTGATTTGGTTTGAGACTGTTTGGAGCTATGATGTGGAAGCTATTGAACCATTTTCTCAATGAAAACTAAATAAAATTGAAACTGGAAACGGTATTTGAAATTTGGGGGTGTTCTTGGTGTTGTTGGAACGCTCTCTGTGGGTCAGATTAAATAGAGTTTATTTCACAACTTTCAAAGCTAAGGTGTGAAAGATATTGATATTTTAGTGGATTTTGTTAGTGAAAATTCAAAAAAATTGCAAAAATTGGGTTTAGAAGGAAAAATCAATTGAGCTGTCGATGTGTACACATTGCAAAATTTTAAAATTTTCAATTCTGAAAATGTGAAAAATAAAGAATGTATTCACACTTGGGCCAATAGCACAAGCTACATTAGTTGTCATGAACAAACAATGAATAGGGATTTCTTTTCTCATGCATTGATTTTGGGATGTCCTATTTATTCTATGAACCCCTTGTAGGCATTTGGGCACTATTTAGTCTTTAGTGTTCCCTTGATGTTGGTTACATTAAATCTATTATTTAGATAACAATTTTTAGTGTTCCAATAAATTTGCTACAAGTCACTAAAATCATGGTGTCCATGTAGACAATTGAACCTAGACATGCACCTATAACCAAAAAGGGAGTGGCCGAACAAGGATTCTATGGTTGTGCATTTTGTGTGAATGCCAGATTCACTGATCAAGGTTCTAGAATTAATCCAGCCGTCACCTTCATTGATGAGGGCGACGGATTTTATCATTTTGGAAGGTGGTTAGTGCTGGTCGTGCATGGGATGCATGGGAAGTGTTGCTCTCTGGTTGTGTGGGGTGGGAAGTATAGGAGAAAGGTAGCACGAATGATGAAGGGGGATGGCGCCGCATTGATGTGCTGTTGAGGAGATGACGGCGGAAAAAATAAGGAAGGACGGAGGCTTGTGAAGGAAGCTAAGGAGGAGAGAGGAGCTTAGGAATGCATGAAAAAACAGACTGGGAGGTTTTGATTTGGGGAGGAAAGTGTTAGAATCCAGAGATTGTGTTTTTGATTCTTGATGAACACTGCTCAGAGAGAGGAGATTAGAGTATAGCAGGAGGCTGAGGTTGTACTAGGGATGAAATTCTTCTTAGATTTTGTGTTGAAGTTGGAAGGGTAGAGCTGAAGATATCAGATGAGCTCAGAAATGTATAGACACATTGCTCTGTATGTCTGTTTTTTGGAGAACTTGGCTGAGTTGTTGTAACTCTCCGCTACGCTAGTGACTTGGCTAAGTAGGGTTGATAGATTTTTGATGAATACTCTAGAGTGAAGAAAGTTTATGTTATCGGGGAACTCTGTAAATTTTGAGCTAGTGAGTTTGATCTTTAAGATTCTATCTTGTTGATTTGTCTAAGTAAGAGTTGGATCTGTGGATGACGCGTTCCCAAGTCACAGGGTGAAACCCACTTGAGGGTCTCACAAAGTCAAGTTGCGGAAGTTGAGACTTGGAGGCACACTCCCGGCTTCCAACTCTAAAAAGGGGTAGAGGGTCGAGTTGAGAGCCCAGGGATTAGACTAGGAAGAAGATTTAGTAGATCAAGCATGAATCTGCATCAAAACAAACCACCCACGTGGTTAGTTCGCATTCCGGGACACCCTTGGGTGATGGGACAAGCCACGGGCACTTTGGACCACGAGACACACCACGGCCCGGACTCGGGAGTAAACCACTTTACTCCCTATAGTATTCTTTACTCCCTATAGTATTCTCTATGGCTGGTCGCCAAGGCTACATCCAAATGGCACATTTTGTTGGGACTCCCGAAATGGAGTCTCGAAAGTGTCCCGGCTGGACTCCCGGAACTTTGAACGGCCATAACTCCTCGCCC
>Ga0116231_10011653_pt1 | contig 13384 bp, 11 predicted proteins | sample S1TSphgellanicum_2_FD_89695 | JGI IMG/M metagenome (GOLD analysis project Ga0116231, IMG submission 89695) | Host-associated microbial communities from peat moss isolated from Minnesota, USA - S1T2_Fd - Sphagnum magellanicum MG | ecosystem: Host-associated > Plants > Peat moss > Unclassified... | reverse complement strand
ACACTAGTTTTTAAAACTAGTGTAACGGGCTGACTGTCCCCGCATTACTCCGCATTACTTTAGTTCCATCACCGTTTGCACCAAATCCCCCAACTGTCCGGCCGTAAACCGCTTCCCCTCCAAATTCACCGCCACCCGCCCCTGCCGGTCCAAAATCACCGTATGCAGCGTATGCGTCAGCGACCCTTCCACGCTCCAAAAATTCACCCCAAACCACCCCGCTATCTCCTGAATCCGCTGCAGCGGCCCGGTTAGAAAATGCCACTTCGCCGCATCCGCCCCAAAAACCTTCGCATACTCAGCCAAAGTCGCGCCCTGGTCGTGCTCCGGGTCAATCATAATCGTGATCAAAACCAAATCGCGAAAGCGCGGCTCAATTTTTCGCAGATTGCTCGACAGCCGGAAACAATAATTCGGATTCGGGCAGCGCGAATAACCAAACGTCAGCGCCACCACCTTCCCCCGAAACTGCGCCAGCCTCACCGTCTTCCCCGCCTGATCCGTCAAGCCAAAATCCGGAACCGCCTCCCCCACATCCAGCACTTTCGCGCTCGGCTTAAAAATATTCTGAAGCGCCGTCAACTGCCCCGCCGCCATCGGTTCCGATTCAAAATTCGCCGTCGTCCCCTCCCGAATATCCTCCGCGTACAGCGTTTCGCCGCGCTTCACAATCGAAAACCGGATCGCCGTTCCCGCCTTCAGCGCCTTTTCCGTCCGCAAGGAAAACTCCATCTCCATCGCTTCCATATACCCCGGAATCGCATCGCAGGAAACCGTCAGCGAGTGTCCCTCGCTCTTCAGCACAATCCCTTTAGCCGCGCGCGGTTCGTCCGCATAATCCGAGGCGAACTCCTCAATCACAATCCGCTGGTTCGCCGCAATCCCCGTAAAATGCTGCCGGGTATTCGAAACCGGCCACCACACATCCAGCGCGGTCGCACGAGCATTTTTCCCCAGCCCAATATGCTCCTCCAGCGGATTTCCCCCAAACGATGAAGTTTCGCCCACCGTCCGGTAAATCACCCTCCCCGGCAGCGTCACCTGAATCCGCGCACCCACGCCAAACCGGTTCGTCTTCACACCCTTCAGCCGGACATTTAGCCAGTCGTTCTCATTGCCTGGATTGTGATACACCCGCATCACATGCTTATCCGAAGGAACCGCCCCGCCCATCCCCGCCAGAATGTCTTCGTGCCCGCTGCGCTCCAAATCCGCAAACACGATCCCATGCCCCTTATGCAAATCCCCCGTGCCCGAAGCCGCCGTCACATCCGAAAAACTGTTCCCCTCGTTGTTCCGCAGCAAAACATGCGGCAGCAGCGAAGCCAGCGACGGCTGCCCCTCACCCAGATAAATATCCAGCCAGCCGTCGTTATCCACATCCCCGAAATTCGCCCCCATCGGCATGAATACCTTATTCAAACCCACTTTTTCCGTCACATCCTCAAACGCCCCGTTATGCAGATTGCGGTACAGCTTCAGCGTCTCGGTAGAGAAGGGAAGACCCTGCGAGCTGCGAATCACCTCTTCCATCGAACTGTAGTAGCAGTTCACAAAAAGATCCGGCCACCCGTCGTTGTCGTAATCGAAAAACCACGTCGCAAAGCTGAAATACGGCGCCTGCACGCCCGCCTGCCGCCCAATCTCGATAAACGTTCCATTGTGATTGTTGTGATAGAGAAAGTTCGCCCCCGTCACGTTCGACACATATAAATCCACATACCCGTCGTTGTCATAATCGGCCGCCGTCACGCCCTTGGTAAAGGCCACTTTGTCCACGCCCGCCTTATGCGAAATATCTTCAAAAGTCCCATCCCCGCGATTGCGAAAAAGCTGGCTGGCCGTGTTCTCATTGCCCACGAACAAATCCAGAAGCCCGTCGTTATCAACATCGGCAAACACCGCCGTCTGCGTCGAAGTCACGGCGCCCAGACCGCTCGCCTCCGTCACATCGGTAAACGTGCCGTCGCAGTTATTGCGCAGCAGAGACTTCCGGTTCGCCGCTTCCCATCCGCCGCGCAGAACAAGAAGATCAAGGCACCCGTCATTGTTGTAATCGGCATGAACTATATTCAAGCCCCCAAGCTGTTTCGACAAACCCGCCTGCGCGGTGCGGTCGATGAATGTCCCATTGCCGTTGTTATGGAAAAAATGCAGCGGTTCGCACATATCCATACTCGAAGTCACCACGTCCAGCAAACCGTCGTTGTCAAAATCATCGACAATCACGCCGCCCGCGCCCGTGAACAGGTCCAGCCCGAGCTTCGCGGCAATGTCTTTGAAACTCCCCGGCTTCTCCTTCTGGGCAACGTCTGAAGTTGCCACCTTCAGCAGCCACTTCACTTCCAGATTCTCCGGCTGCCGCGCCAGAAACTTCGAAAAATACTGAATCGCCAGTTGGGCGTTCTCCCGTTTCGCGAACGGCAGAGCCGCATCCGGCTTCTTGTAAACGCCGTTCTCCATTTCCGCCCAGTGCAGATACGTTACCCCCAGCGCCTCTTCCACATACGGCACCGAATCCGGAACACTTTCCATCGCAATCCGGTACGCCTTGTTCCACTCCGCAATGGATTGCTCCATTTCCCCGCTGTACACAAACAGCAGCGCCAGCACCGCATGCCCATGCAGCAGATCAATCGGCCTCACCCGTCCCGCGGGCTGCGCATCCGCTTCCGGCAACTGCTTGCTCAGCCGGTCCACCGCCATGTTGTACGAATTCGTCCGCACCTGGCAGACTTTCTCCGGATCGTGTTCCCAGCCCGCCGGCTTATTCGGATAAGCGCTAAACGCCGCATTCGCCGACGCCATTCCGGAAATATCGATCGTGTCCAGAACTGCCCCGCGCGCCGCCAGCGATTTGATATCTTCGGCATCCAGATCCTGCGTGCGCGGAGGTGTCCGAAAAACCGTCAGAACCGCAAAACCGGGGTCTGCCGGAATCACTTGGCTAAACTGTCCGGGTTTCAGCCCCTTCGCCGCCCCCTGAAACTCCCCGCGAAGCTGAGAAACCGTCAGCCGCCCCAGATAACCGCCGTTCTCGGCGCTGCCATCGCTCGATCTCTCCTTAGCCAGAACCGCGAAATCCATCCCCGCCGCCAGCTCTTTCCGCGTCTCCTGCGCCGCCGCCAGGCTGGGGCTAATGATCACGCCGAAATCCGCCGATGATTCAGGCTGTTGCGATTGCGCCGATAGCGCTAACAGAACAATTGCGATAATTTTCGATTTCATGTGCATCGCCGCAAGAGTGAACAAATAAAAGAAATAGCTAGAAAAACTACTAGGTATGGCCAGATGGACAAATTTCTACGCCGAAAGTATTGACTGCCATAATTCGAAGGCTGTAGACTTCATAAAGCTTTCTAGCTTTCGCACACGTTTTCATTCTGCCTTGGGAGAGGCATTCTTTGTTGAACTTAGACAATATAAAATTAAAGGCCCCCGACAAATTCGGCTTTTTCTTTAAGACAGCCAGTCTTTCCTGTCTTTTCGCTTGTTTTTTCATGTTAGCCAGTGTGCTCAGCGCACAGACCGTTAGCAGCATCACCGGTACCGTGACAGACGCCTCGGGTGCCGTCGTAGCCAACGCCAAGGTTACGGTGTCAAACGACGCCACCGGTGTCACTAAAACCACTACCACCAACTCGGCTGGTTCCTATAACGTAACCGATTTGATCCCTGGCACTTACACCGTCAAGGTGGAGAATGCCGGCTTTCAGACCAGCGTTCTGAAAGGCATCGGCGTGGAGGTGGCGCACGCAGCCACGGTCGACGCGGTTCTAAAGACCGGCGATACCTCGACATCCATTACCGTTCAAGAGAGCGCAATTTCTCTCGATACCACCCAGCCCGATCTGAATACGACGATCGAAAACAAAGTGGTGCAGGAATTGCCCAACGAAGTTTCCGGCGGCCGCGGCCGCCAGATTGACAGCCTTATTTTCCTGGCACCCGGCGTCACCGGCGGCACGTTCAGCAAGCGCATCAACGGCGGTGTCGACTTCCAGAGCGAAGTGGTCTTCAACGGCATACCGATGGCACAGTCGGAAACTCAGGGATACCAGACCATCTGGAACCCGCCCTTCGAACTGGTGAACGAATTCAACGTTCTGCGGTCGTCATTCTCCGCCCAGTACGGCTTGGCTCAGGGCGTCGTCACCTATCACACTGCGTCGGGTACCAACGCCCTTCACGGAGACGGTTTCGAAATTATCCGCAACAACTTTTTTGACGCCAGGGGCGCTTATCAGCCCACCGTTCCCGTTGACCAGGAAAACAACTACGGCTTTAGCATCGGCGGCCCCGTAATTATTCCTCATCTCTACAACGGCAAGAACAAGACATTCTTCTACGCCACCGCCGAGTGGTACCGCGAAAATCAGACCGCTACCGGCACCTACTCGCTGCCAACCGCCGCCGAGAAGGCGGGCGATTTCAGCGGCTTAGGCGTCACCATTTACAATCCGGTCAACAGCGGATGCAACGCCAACGGAAACACCCCGGGAATGCCCTTCCGCGGCAACGTTATCCCGCAAGTGTGCTTCAGTGCGAATTCCGCCAGCCTCCTGCAATATCTCCCCAATCCCACCCTGCCGGGCTTCCAGAACAATGCCAACAACGGTGAAGGTGTTCTGCCCGTCCGCCAGGATCCCTGGGGCTTCAATATCGATCACAACATCAACGAGAAGCAATCTCTCCATTTCGCCATGTGGCGCGATAAACAGACTTCTTACGGCGATAACGCTGGTACCGATCTGCCGTTTTCCAGTCCTCTGGCTGACAAAACCGTCTACCCGGATCTGGGAACCGTTTTCATCCTCAATTACGCCTACACCGTCACACCACACTTGGTTGTCACCGCAGGCGCAAGCTGGCTGGGTGAACTGAACTTCCAATTGCCGGAGCGCACCGGAACCCAGCCCTCGATTACGGCCGCGCCAGACGCGCCCATTGTTCCGAGCATTCAGTTCCAGGGAAACTTCTCACCCACTACGGAAGGCGCGGCCAACACCGATTCCGTCAACCGCAAGTTGGGTATTGTGCTCGAAAACAACTATCTTTGGATTAAGGGCAAGCAGACCTTTAACATTGGCATCGAATATCGCCGAACTTACCAGGACGATAATGAATGCCAAAATTGCGCCGGCAACTTTGTCTTTAGCAACAACACGACAGCCGATCCCAATTATGCCTTGAACAATGATCTGGCCACCACCGGTAATTCTTACGCCAGCTTCCTGCTGGGTCAGGTGGACAGCGCCAACCGCATCGGCACCATTGAAGAGCGTCTTCGCAACCGCGACTACGCCATTTATGTGCAGGATGACATCAAGTGGAGCCCGAAGCTGACTTTCAACCTCGGCGTCCGCTGGGATATCATGCAGCCGTTCACCGAAATCGGCAACAACATCGTCTACTTCAACTCAACCATTCCTGATCCGGCAGCCGACGGCTTACTGGGTGCGGCTACTAAGTTCGGCAACTGCGCCGGCTGCGCTGGCGTGGACCGTGCCGCTATCAAGTGGGACCACTTCACACCGCGCGGCGGCGTTTCTTATCAGATCAACGACAAGACCGTTCTGCAAGGTGGCTTCTCCATGAACTTCCTCGATGGCGGAGCTTATGAATATGGCACCAGCAAAGTGGCAGTCAACTACGGCAACCTGCTGGACGGTTCCACCACATACAAAACCACTGGCACAACCACCCCCGCCTTTGGAAACTGGGATACCAACTCGCTCCCATTCCCGGCCCCCATCCCGTTCAGCTCATCGCTGGGAACCGCGTCGGCAATTGACGCGTTCGATCCGAGCCACGACGGTATCGCTCCCTACGACCTCGTCTGGAACATCGGCATTCAGCGGCAATTGCCTTACCAGATGTTCCTCAGCGCGTCTTACACCGGCAACCGCGGCAACCGCCTCACGTCACAGCTCAACCCCATCAACCAGTTGAACCCGACATATCTCTCGTTGGGTCCCATCTTGGGTGATCTGGTCACCTCGCCGCAGGCAGTCGCTGCCGGAATCAAAATTCCATATTCTGGTTTTGTCCAGCAGTACGGCGGATCCGCTACCGTGCTCCAGGCCCTGCTGCCCTACCCTCAGTTTGCCAGCATCTTCAACAACTTTGACGATAACGGCTCTTCTCTCTACAATGCCGCTCAGGTCCAGGTGGAAAAGCGCTACACCAACGGACTCAGCTTCCTGGTGGCTTATACCCTGTCCCGGTTGATGTCGGATACCGGTTCCGGTTTCACCTCATTCGCCTCGTCCTCGTTGAACAAAAACAATCAGAAGGCCGAATGGTCCATCGATGGTAACGATTCCACCAACGCTCTGAACATCGCCGGCACCTACGAACTGCCTTTCGGCAAGGGCCGCGCCTTCATGAGTAATCCAAGCAAAGTGGTGCAAGCCCTTGCTGGCGGATGGCAGATCAGCCCGCTGCTGACCTACGCCACCGGTACCCCGCTTCAAGTCACTGTCCCCGGCGATCCCCTGGGATGCGCCGAACCAACCTGCACATCGAACCGTCCAAATGTGATTTCCGGTGTCACGCAGCAATTCTCTTACAACAACGTCTACAGCGGTGCTCCTGTTCTGAACGCAGCCGCTTTCAGCAATCCCGGCGTCTGGGCCATCGGCAACGAGCAGCGCGAACTGAGCGGTGCCCGCAACCCGTTCAATGCTAACGAAAACATTTCGGCCGCGAAATACTTCCAGCTTGGCGAACACGTCAAACTGAAGATTGAAGTCGAATACTTCAACCTGTTCAACAGGGTGATTTTCGGATCTCCCGACACCACGCTAACCGACACCAACTTTGGCAAGGTCATCAACAGTCAGGCCAACACCAGACGTGAAGGCCAAGCCCACTTTGAAATTCGCTTCTAATTTCAAGTAGTCTTAAAGGATGGGCGGAGCTTTTATCGGCTCCGCCCAATCTATTTCTGTGACACGTTTTCTAATCGCGCTCTTCCTCCTGCAAATCCCGTCCGACGACCTATTCTTCAATAAAATCGACCTGCTCGTCCGCCAGGGCCAGCTCACAGCCGCCGAAAACACCGCCCGAGAATACGTCCACTCTCACCCCGATTCCGCCGACGGTCATTTCCTCCTGGGCTACGTCCTTTTCACCGAATCCAAAGCCACGGAATCCCTCGCCGAATACACCGAAGGCGCAAAATACCGCGTCCCCGGCGCACGCGATCTGAAAGTCGTCGCCTCCGACTACGTCATCCTCGGCGACTTCGCCGACGCCGACAAATGGTTCACAAAAGTCCTCGAATGGACTCCAAACGACGTCCAGGCCTGGTACGATCTTGCCCGCACCAAATACAACGAGAACCGCTTCGAAGAAGCCATCGCCGCCTTCCAGAAAACCCTGAAACTGGACCCGTCAAACGTCAAAGCCGAGGACAATCTCGGCCTCTCCTACGAAGCAATCCAAAAAAACGGCGAAGCCATCGCCGCCTACCAGCGCGCCATAGCCCTGGAAGCAAAAAGCTCCGAGCGCAATCCCGGCCCTTATCTCGACTGCGGCAGCCTGCTCATCGAAGACAACCGCGTCGAAGACGCCCTCCCCTTGCTCAACCGCGCCCTCGACATCGCTCCTGCCGACTTCCGCATCCACCGCGAACTCGGCAAAGCGTATCTTCATCTAAACCAGCTAGACAAAGCCCAAGCCGAAATCGAAAAAGCCATCGACCTCTCACCCAAAAACGCCCCGCTCCACTTCATGCTCGCCCAAATCTACCGAAAACAAGGCCTTCTCGACAAAGCCAAAGCCGAAACCGACCGCTACACCGCTTTGAAATAGCCTCCTTTTGCGTTTTTGGGCCGAGTTGTTCCAAGGCAGCGACAATTGCGACAATGAATCACAAGGAGTCTGCCATGTCATCCCAGCCCAACGGCTCAACCGAAAGCCTTAAACAGCGTGTCAGTGAAATTGAAGACGCGCTCGTCGTCATGGCCCACCTCAACACCGATATGAGCAACATGCTCAAGGAGCACACAAACTTCATTCGCGAACACGAGGCCACCATCACCAGAATCGACGCACGGCTCGACCGCATGTCCGAAAAAGCCGAAGCCACGGACCTGAGAATCGAACAGCTAGTATCTGCCATCGGCCAGCTCATCGCCCGCGATTCACAAAGGTAGGAAATAAATAGGGGCACCTACCGCGCCCACTGGTCCAGCGTCCAATTAAGCACTAGTACTCCCATCAGACACATTAACGAGATTTCAGCAAAGTGACCACTGTTTCTCGGTAGAATCGCAGAGGAAACAAATCAATGAAAACATACCTCCGCATTCTTATCGCATCTTCCCTTCTCGTGTTCGGCCTTTCCGCCCAAACCAGCACCACCGCCACCAGCACAAGCACCGCCGCCAAGAAGCAAAAATCCACATCCACGTCCAAAAAGGCCGCCTTCACTCCCACCGCCAACGCTTCCGCCGCCGACATCGCTGCCGCCAAAGCCTCCGGCCAGGTTTGGGTCAACACCTCCAGCAAGGCATATCACAAGAGCACCAGCAAATACTACGGTGCCACCAAAGCCGGCAAGTTCATGTCCGAAGCCGACGCGCAAAAAGCCGGCTACCATTTGGCGAAAGACTAGTTTATGAGCTTATTCGATCTCGCGGGTGAACTCCTGGGCAGCCAAGCGGGTAATCCAAACCAGAACGCCCTGTCCGCCGTGCTCGGCATGGTGAACAATCATCCCGGCGGCCTGCCCGGCCTGGTCTCGGCTTTTGAACAAGGCGGACTCGGCGGCGCAGTCGGTTCCTGGGTCCAGCCCGGCACGCCCAATCAGCCGGTGTCGGGCGACGAGGTCCAAAATACTCTTGGCGATGACCAGATTCAGGAAGTGGCCGCGAAACTCGGTCTACCGCCCGAAGCGGCCAGCGCCGTCATCGCCCAGGTTCTGCCCGGCATCATCAGTCATCTGACCCTAGGCGGACAAGTGCCTTCTTCTGAATCCAACCTGCTCGAAATGGGCGAAAACCTGTTCAAGGCCTTCGGCCGCTAATTTTAAGGAAACACCATGAAACTGCTTCGCATTGCCAGTTGCCTGCTGGCCTTCACTCTGCTGGCCGCCGCGCCGCAGCCCAGCCTGTTCGCCGCCCAAGGCACCACGAAAGCGCCCGCGCCGGTGCTGATCGACCTGAACTCCGCCACTGCCGACCAGTTGAAATCCATCAACGGCATCGGTGACGTCTACGCCGCCAAGATCATCAAAGGCCGCCCTTACAAAACCAAAACCGACCTTCTCAATAAGAAAATTCTGCCCGCCGCCACCTACAACAAGATCAAAGATCAGGTGATCGCCAAGCAGAAATAAGCGCGGCCGCCTGCACAATCAGCAATACGCAAAGCAGATCCAGGCAAAACTGCGCCGCCGCCAAGTGCTTGCTCAGATCTCGCACGCCTTCGCCCAGCAGGCTCACCGCAAATTGCGACGGAATAAACAGCGCCAGCAGCAGTGTCACTGTCTTCATCTCCACACTGACAACCGACCGGTGTCGAACGAACACCAGCGCAATCCCCGCCAGAATCAGCACCGGATAAATAGGCGTAATCAGCCGTTGGCGCAGCTCAGACAATTTCACCAGCAAATGGCCCCAATAAAAGCTCCGCCCGTCGGCTGGAATAATGTACGGGGTGTTCGGATAAACGTGGAAGTACAGCACGGTGAAATGTGCCGGTGCCAGCCAAGTCCACATCTCCGGCAGCAGCAACGGATGCCTGAAATAAGGCATCAGCACCGTCTTCAGCGTAATCGCCGTTCGCTGCGCGCAGTTGGCGGGTCCGTGACTCAGCTTCAGCGTGTCGCCGCGGTCAATCCGGTTGCCCCAAGGATCAACGCCCACGCATTCCAGGTTCTCCGGCTTCACTCTCAGCCCGCGCAACTCCTCATCGGAAAGCGGTAGATAGGAACCAAAATAAGTCGAGTTGTAATAGTTCGCCACGTTGCCGCCCGCATGGAAGGCATAAAACCAGCTCACGCCGAAGGCCGCCAGCAAGAGTGCGGTCAGCGGCACATCCACGCGCCTTCGCCCTCGCAGATCAAACAAAACCAGCACACCGGCAGCCAAAGCCGGAAGGTAGAAATACTGCGGCTTGGCCGCGCCCGCGAACAGCAATCCCGCCGGAATCAAAATCATCCTCGGCCAGCGCCGTTGCTCGAACAACCCAACCAGAGCGACTGGCAGAAAAACCAGAAAAGTATGTTCACCGTAAAACGAATTCAGAAACGCGCAGTTGTGCGCGCAGCCGACCGCCAGCAGCAGCATCGCAAAAACTGCCAGCCGCCAGCCGTCTCGCGCCAGCAGAACCGCCAGCCGCCAACAGCACGCCAGCAAAATCAGCTTAGAAATAAAAGCCATCACCCGCAGGCTGAACTGCGCGCTGAAAAGCCGCTGAATTCGCGTCTGCGCCCACAGGTAGATCCAGCTTGAATTTCGTTCCGCCAGCGGTTTGCTGTCCGAATTGCTGTAAGACCAGACAAACGCCGCCGGGCCGAACGCGTAATAGGGCGTGACGTCCATCGGCTTCGCCTCCAGCAGGGAATCGAAATCCTGGAAGAAATCGCCCTGATTCAGCATCGCGATGTTGCCAGACAAGCGGACGAAGCAAACGCTGAGAAGAACGGCACCCGCCAAAGAAAAAAGACCTGCCGGGAGGGCAAGTCTTTTCACTGCGGGGAACAAGAGAAACCTGTAAAAAAATTAGCGGATGCTGACGCCGGCCGGCTGCAGAATGGCATCGGTCGCCAAACCCAGACCCGCCAGGCTCAAGCCAGTCAGGCCATAGATGAGAGCAGCCTTGCGAAGCGGCGTATTGTTGTTCGCGCGAGCGCCCGTGTTGGCCGACGCGTAATCCGGAGTGCCGTTGTCGGCGTCCGTCCCTTTGGTCACAATCAGCTTCGAACCAGGAGCCAGCTTCGTGTCAATATTGCCAGCAACCAAAATCACATGCGGCGCGGTCACCGTGCCCCCCAGCAGAACCCGGGATTGCGGTGACAGCTTGATGGCACTGCCGTCACGAAAAGTCACCAGGGCGGCTCCGGCATCAGTGCGCACTTCGTCATTGCTGATCAAAGGCCACGAGGTCACACCAGGGTTAGACAACTGGACGCCATCAACCGAAAACGGCTGCGCGCTGGACACGGAAGCGACTGAACCGGCAGCGGAACAAACAGCGGCTACTGCGGTCATTCCAAGGCTAAGCTTTAAGGTGTTGTAAATGCGGTTAACCATAAGGTGTTTTCCTGATTCAGTATAGCGCAAGGCGGATTTAGCGGAATAGGGTGAAAGTACTCAGTGCCGTCAGCGCCTTATTCCAGTACATCCCCTTCGGGCAAGCTCACCCGTGATTTCGTCGCGAAGACTGCCGTCAACCCAGAACCAAACCCTAAAATCCAGGCAAAGGCGAACATATTCGCTGGAATATATAGGTTGAAATCCACCAAGCTGTGCAGAAATAACGCTGCAATTCCGCCCACGCATCCCACCAGCAATAAACGTGTCTGATCACGCGTCGGAGACCACGAAGTTCTTGCGATGGGCCAGACAACCGCGCCCAGGCAAGCCATCAGCGGCAAGAATCCAAGAATTCCCATCTCAATCAGATATTGCAGGAAATCGTTATGCGCAAAATCGATCCGTTTGGCATTCACAAACGCCTGATATTTCAGGAAGACCGGATCAAAACCCATCAGCCCCGCCCCAAACCAGCGAAACTCCCTGGTGAGCGGCACCAATTCCTGCCAGATATAGATGCGGCCGTTGGAATCGGCGTCCACCGTGCCCGCCAGCCGTCCCAGCATAGCGCCCGGACTCGCAATCAGCAGCAGCGCGCACGCTGCCAGCAACCCGCCCGCCAGAATCCCAATGCGCCAGCCCGTGCTCGGCGTGCGCGGAAATAAAATCAAAATCGCCAGCACCAGCAAGCTCACCAGGCAATCAATCCAGCCCGCGCGCGACAGCGAAAAGACAATCCCCAGAAACAGCAGCCCGGCCACAATCCAGCAGCCGCCCGCCCTCACCGCAGGCCAGATCGACGGCATCAAGGTCTTGGTGTTGTAGAAAACCAGCCCGAACGTGATCGCCAGAGGGAGCGTCATTTCCAGAATGCAGCAATAATGGTCGCGGCTGTTATACGATCCAATCGCCTGTTCCGCGCCGCCTGCAATCTGAAACAGCCCCAGCAGCGCCTCAAGCGTCGCCACCAGCAGCAGCGGCAAAATCGCCACAAACACCCGGTTCTGCAGCCGGAACGTCAGATCCCGCACCAGGAAAAACGCCGCCACGCAGCCCGCAATCGTCACCAGCCACAAAATATGCGCGGCCGGATCCACGCTGATGGGCGCGCTCGAAATCGGCCCTAAGATGGGAATCAGCGCCCGTGTCAATTCCGCGCGCCGGGGACTTAGCACCCCCAGCACCCCCAGCGGCAGCGGAATCGCCTGGAAGATCAGGTAAATCAGAATCCCGCGCACCGTCCAGACAATCCTGCCGGGCAGGGCAGGGCACATCACCCGGCGCGCCCGCGACCAGAACGAAATCCAGGCCATGCCAATCAAAATGAGGGCGACATACCAGTCAGCCGCCGGTATGCCCGATTTGTTTAATGCCGTCCAGGCCAGCGCCAATCCCAGCAGGACCAAAGCGATAATGGATGCGTACATCTGAACACAAAGTGTAAAGTATCGGGTGTGCGGCGCTCCGAACACTGGCGATCTATTGCCAGTAGCTGGCCCGTAGTCTTAGAACAACGCGGTCTTGACCTGGAAGCCCGGTCAGCGCTGCTTGTGTGACCGTGCCGTCAAAGTTCACGGCGTTAACGGAGAACTTTATGTGCTGGCCAGAGACCTGAACGGGCACGACAATCGGCGGTTCAGGCCCGCCCTCCGCCAACTGGACTATTGCCCAATACCCGTCCCCTCCGTAGACAATCCAGACTTCTGTCCCGAGAACATCTCCGGCTTCTTCGATGTAGTGCATGTCGGTAAAGAATCCGGTCACGCGAGCTTTACGGGCGGATTGCGCAGGCGAGAGAACGATGCTTAAAAGCAAGATCGCCGCACTCTTGCATATTTTCGAAACCATGGGAGGCTTTACCTCATTGACTATGCTGCCATGTGGTCTAAGCAGACCTGAACCTAACTCAAAATCCCCGCTACACCAGCTCCACCCCCACCGAAGCCAGCGTCGCATCCAAACTCAAAAACAAATCCGCCTCCACCTTGTAAAAGTCATTAATATCGTCCGTCAAAGTATACGCAAAAATCTCCATCGCAATCGCCGTCGCCGTCAGCCCCGTCACGCGCACCGGAGAAGGCCCAATCTCCACATCCTTGTGCTCCTTCAGCAGCGTT
>Ga0116231_10011652_pt1 | contig 13385 bp, 12 predicted proteins | sample S1TSphgellanicum_2_FD_89695 | JGI IMG/M metagenome (GOLD analysis project Ga0116231, IMG submission 89695) | Host-associated microbial communities from peat moss isolated from Minnesota, USA - S1T2_Fd - Sphagnum magellanicum MG | ecosystem: Host-associated > Plants > Peat moss > Unclassified... | reverse complement strand
TCGATGTCGACGCTTCGTGGCATCGCGTGGGCCTTGCTTTGCCTGGCCCCTGCTTCGCAGCTGTTGGCCGACGATGCGCCGGCGCCTCCGCCGCCGCAGGGCGTATGGATCGGCAAGGGGCAATTCGGATTCTTGGATTCGCATGGCAACAGCGATGCAGAATCGATCAATGGCAACGTTGATCTGTTGCGCTACGACGGCAGCTGGAAAAACGAACTCTATGCAGGAGGTCTATACGGCAAGAGCGCCGGCATCACCTCCGCGGAACGGGTGGAAGCGCACGAGCAAACGAACTACACGATATCCGGCGACTTGTTCGCATTCGGCGGTGCACGCTACGAGCACGACGAATACGACGGTTTCGAGTATCAGTACACGTTCACCGCTGGTTTGGGATATAAGCTGCTCGATACGAATTCCGACAAATTGACGGCGCAAGTCGGTGCCGGCTACACCCGACTGCGTCCCGAAACGATCGTCAAGGACGCGGACGGCGCGGTCATCTCGCGCACGCCCCTGAATCCAGAGGGCGAGGCTATCGGCACCTTCGGCTTGGATTACACGCACGCGTTCAACAAGAGCACGATTTTTACCAACAAGCTGGTGATCGATGCGGGCTCCGAGAACACCAACATCAACGATCAACTCGCGCTCACCGTGAAGATGTCCCAGAAGCTGGCCTTGAGCGTGGGATACGGGATCATCGATAACACCAAACCGGCGCCTCCGACGAAAAACCTGGATACCACTGCGACGGTCAACCTGGTATTTGCTTTCTAGATCGCGCGCGCTTTGAATCACGGAGGGACTTGAGTATGGGCTTATTGGATGGATTATTGGGAGGCGCCGTGGGCGTCGAAATGGCGACCGTCGTCAACGGGCTCATCGAGAAGCACGGCGGAGTGCAGGGCATCGTCGCGCAGCTCGAGCAGCAGGGCTTGGGCGCAACGGTGCGCTCCTGGGTTGGCACGGGCGCCAACATGTCGATCACGCCCGAGGAAATTCACCAGGTGTTCGGATCGAATGTCGTCAAGGAACTGGCGGCGAAGGCCGGGGTCTCGCCCGACGTGCTCGCAGCGAAGCTGTCGCAAGTCTTGCCGACCGCAATCGACAAACTCACTCCGAACGGCGCCGTTCCGAAATGAGCACCATCAAACCACCGCTGGCGCTGCTGTTGCTGGCCGTCTTGACGATGCAGGTACAGCAGGCGGCGGCCGCTGATCGAAGCTACGTCGTGCCCGACAACTACGATCCAAATACCTCTCCGCCTTTCAGCAATGGCGTCATGATTGGGGGCACGTTTTATGTAGCCGGGCACATCGGCATCTACCCCGCCACGGGACAGGCCCCGCAAGATACGGATACCGAAACGCGTTTGTTGCTCGAAGCGGTAAAAGCGACCTTGCAAAAGGCCGGCTTGCAGATGGACGAACTGGTGTCGGTGACGGTTTATTGCACCGATCTTTCGCTGTACGACAAGTTCAATGCAGCTTACCGCGGCTACTTCAACGGACATTTTCCCGCGCGAGCCTTCATCGGCGTGAGCAAACTGGTGCGCGGCGCGCACTTCGAAATTGCGGGCGTCGCCGTGAAATCTTCGAAAGTCAAGGCCGCCGCCAAGCATTGAATCGCGTCGGCTGTGGAGTTTGCCGCGCTACGTAAATTTTGCCGCGATCGTCAAGTTTTCAAGTTTGGCGCGCGAGCGGCGGCTTGGACTGATCCAGCATTCTGAAGATTTTCAGCACTCGCGGTACGTAAGCCATCGTCTCGGTGTAGGGCGGAATCTGGCCGCCATTGCGGTCGACCGCGTCCTCGCCGGCGTTGTAGGCCGCCAGCGCCAAGCTCAAATTTTGGCCAAATCGGTCCAGCAAGAATTTGAGGTAGTGCGCACCCGCTCTTACATTTTGCCCCGGATCGAAGCTATCGGAGCTACCGAAGCGGGCCGCGGTCGCGGGCATCAATTGCATGAGTCCCACGGCGCCGCGCTTGGACGTCGCGCGCACGTTGAAGCCGGATTCCACCACGATGACGGCCCGTAGCAGGTTCGCTTCCACCGTCGCGTCACTCGCGGCATGTTCGATGATGGCATCGTATTGCGTCGCGCGCGCCAAGACCCGGGCGTCGTAGCGATCGCCGCTCGCGGTCCTATCTTGCGGCCGCAGCGCGAGCAGCCGGTAACGATCGTTGTCGGGCGTGTCGGTGTAGTGACGGACGCCCTGCTCGTCGATGAACAAATAAATCTTGGAGCTCGCGCCGGCAGTCGACGCCAGAGCCAGGAATCCGACGATGAATAAGAGCTTCGAGGTCATGGCCATCCTTTGGGGCTAGCCTAGCCCGAAGCACCTCGCTTTGATGGGACCTCGATCAAGGAACCGCAAGTTGAAGTCAGCAAGGAGCCACGCGACCAGTGATGCTGGTCGCATTATGCCCGTCCGGCTCAGTTTCGTGGCCTCTCGCACTGATTTTTTTGACGACCTCAAGCTTGGCTACGGGCGGCCGATCTTCCATGGACCTTGAAGCAAATCGTGCCCGACACAACCGATTGGAAAGCAAAATACCGCGACTATGTCGCCGAAATGCAGGCCGAGGAGCATCGCTGGCGCGAGACTGAACGAGTACTGCGCAGGCTCGTCGGCCGTCTGTGTGCCGGTGGCATGGGGCTCGATCCGCACTTCAACGATGAACTGCGGGCCTTGGCCGCGGCCAACCGTCGCAACGCGGGTGCCGAGGAGCTGGCGCGCATGGGCGATTCCTTGACCAAAGCGGTGGTCGCCGCCGACACCCTTGACGCAGTGCCTGCCCAGCACTGCGCGCCGGCGGTGGCGGTGGCGGTGGCGGCGCAACCAGCGATCGCCGCTGTAGCTTTGGCGCAAACGAACACGACCGGCTTGCAGGCTGCGCTACGCTCCTTGCTCGAGGAGTTGCCGCGCGATTCCCGCTTGGGTGTGGGCAGGACCGCGCTGCTGGCGGAACTGGCGGCGCCGATAGGTGATGCGACCTTGTTGGCAGCCATCGTCGGCCGCGCCGCCGACCTGATCGGCGCCTTCGGCGATTCGGCAGCACAAGAGCGGCTGCAGGCGGCGGCCGTCCTCGGTGAGGTGACGAGAGGACTCGAGCAGATGGCCGAGTACCTTACCGAGAGCAGCCGAACGCGCCAATATGGGTACGACGCTGCTCGATCGCACGACGACTCCATCATTTGGCAAGTGCGCGAACTCGACGTCGAAGTCGGCGGCGCCACCGAGCTCTCGATACTGCAAGCGCTCGTGAAGACGCGCTTGCAACGCGTGACGCGCGAGGTTTGCGATTTTCGCGCGCGCGAGGAAAACCGCATGTCGGAATCCAGCGGCAAAAATGCGCGGATGATGGCGCGCATCGTCCGCCTGGAGCGCGAGGCCCGGGAACTGCACGCCACACTCGAACGCGAAAAGCACGGTGCGCGGCTCGATGCCCTGACTGGGGTCGCGAACCGCAAGTCCTTCGACGAACGTATTGCCGTTGAGATTGCGGAACGTCAGCACATCATCAAACCCGGAGTCATGATCATTTGGGATGTCGATGATTTCAAAAACATCAATGACACCTATGGACATCGCGCCGGGGACCGCGTTCTACAAAACGTCGCGGCCTGCATCAGAACCGGCGCGCGCCGTGACAGCGACCTGGCGGCCCGAATAGGCGGTGAGGAATTTGCCACGCTATTGGATGGGGTGGGGATGCCAGAGGCGCTGGAGATCGCGAACATGGTACGTGCAGCCGTGCAGGCGCTGCGCTTTCACTTCCGTGGCACTCCGATCCTGGTTACCGTTTCGTGCGGCATGACCGACCTGCGCTGTCCAGACACGGTAGAGGCGGCATTCGACCGCGCCGATTCGGCGTTGTACCGCGCCAAGCGCGGCGGTAAAAATCTCTGTATCGCCGCTTGAGGGAGCTGTTTCCCGCATTAGGTTCAGTTAACACATATTTAACGTCTTTTTCCTCCATTCGCTCACGGATTTTTGGCGGCCTCTCGATAGAATCGGGTGGCAGCCAAAGATCATGCATCGCGCGTTCCGAGTGTAATTTGCAGCCGACGCTTCCAAAAACCGCCCTGACAGAGCCCGCCATCGCGGGACCCATTGGTACGGGGGCGATCGCCGTCCCGCGCGCCTCGCTCAGCGTTCGCGCATTGCTGGTGACAGTTGTTTTGTTCTTGATCCCGGTGCTCGCCTACTGGCCGGCCACATTTCACGATTACGGCCTGCGCGATGACTATTCGAACTTGCGCGAAGCCCACGAAGAGATCGGCAAGGTGGTGGCGTTCTGTGCTTCGCATGCCCGCCCCATTTACGGTTGGCTGCTTCAGGCCACTTTCGGGCAGACCAGCAGCGTCCAGAATTTGCAGTGGCTGCGGTTTGGCGCTTCGCTGTTGCTCGGGGCCTTGTCCGTCGTGAGCTACCGTGGGCTGCGCTCGCTGGGTTGGTCCTTCAATTCCAGCCTTTGCTTCGCGGTACTTCTGGCCCTGGCGCCCTCCGCGCAGGTGATCGCGGGTTGGGCGGTCGGCTGGCCTTACGCATTTGCCGCGTTGCTGTCGTTCGGCAGCTTCCTGGCCGTGGATGGTGCGCTCGAGGTCCGCTCGCGGGGCGAGCCGGGGCGAGCGGCATTGCAGTGCCTGGTGGCGCTCGGACTGCTCGTGGTCAGTGCGCTCATCTATCAGTCGAGCTCCATGTTCTATGTCGTTCCGATGGCCGCCGCCGTGATAGCGCAGCGCCGCCGTAACTTGATGCAAACGGCGCGGTGGGGCGCGCTGCATGTGGGATTCGTGACGGCCGCTCTCGGACTCGCCTACTGCATCATGAGCGCGCTCTATGCGGCGCATGTGTTCGTGAAGTCGACGCGAATCGCTTTCGAGCATCACTGGGGCGAGAAAATCGCCTGGTTTCTGCAGGAACCGTTGCCGAATGCGCTCAGCTTGTTCGTGCTCAATGACAACAATCGGCGCGACTACGTGCTTTATCTAGGTTGCGCCGTGTTGGTCGGGCTCATCTTGATCGCCGGTGTGCGCGTCGAGTGGCGGCGTTACGGGCGCTCGCGCGGCCTCATCTGGCTGGCCGCGCTCGTGACGCTGCCGACCTTCGCCTTCGCGATCAGCTTGATCGCCTCGGAACGCTACGCCACCTATCGCACCATTCTGGCGATGACCGCAGTGCTGCTGTGCTTCCTGGTAGCCTCGGTCGCCGCGCTCGCACGTAGCTGGACGAGCACCAGCCGGCATATGCTCGCGGGGCTGATCCTGGCGGTTGCCTATTTCACGGCGCAGCATCATGTTTACGCTCTGATCGCGGTACCCCAGGGCAATGAGTGGCAGCTCATCATGCAGGGTGCGAAGGAGGTGCGTATCGACATTTCGCGCCCGGATACGCGGCCGCGAATTTTTGCAATCGCTTCGTCGCCCCAGGACATCTCCACGGCGACCATCTATCACGATGAGTTCGGTTCGTTGTCTTCCAATTCCGAGTGGGTGCCCCGCGAGATGTTCAAGCGCGCCATGCATGACTTGCATCCCGATGTGGCCAATCTCGAATCGCGCTACTCGTTCGCCACCGGCCCGAAGCTGCCGTCCGATCAGAGCTTCGACGTGATCATCGACCTGCACCGCTTGCGGCGTTTCTACACCAACAATTGAGCGGCGCGCCCACGCGCTCACCTTCCGAGCCAGTCGACCAGCCTGCCGCGCAAGATTGCGGCACGTACTCCGGTACGCCAAAAGGCGTGGAAGGCAATGCTTTTCATATCCGTTATCGGCATGTCGAACCGCGCGTCGGGGTTTGCCGCGCGTGCTGCCAGCAAGGCACCCATGACGGTGGACATCGCGACGCCGCGGCCGTTATAGCCGAGGCAGATGGTTATTCCCGGCTCCGGCTCGTGCACGTGGGGGTAGTGATCGGTGGTCATAGCGAGCTGGCCTGACCATGCGTGCGTCCAATCGAGCGGTCCGACACTCGGCCACAAGCGCCCGGCATAGGCCAGCAAATGCCCGAGCGAGGCGGTGTCCGCCACCTCGCGCATGGGCCCGCGGCCTCCGAATATCAGCCGCTGCCTGCTATCGACGCGGTAATAACAGGTCACCGCGCCGATTTCATACAGCACTGCTCGGCGCGGCAATATGCAGCTGGCGGCCGTATCGGTCAGCGGTGCGCTGGCCGCGATGGACCCGAACACCGGGACGATGGTCGTTCGGAGTTTCGGCCAAAGACCGTCGGTGTAGCCGTTCGTCGCGAGCAGCACGCGAGGCGCGCAAATACTGCCGCCCTGGGTGATCGCCCGCCATCCCTTGCCCTGCTTCTCCAGGCGCAGCGCCCGCGAGTTTTCGTAAATTTGCGCGCCGGCGGCACGGGCGGCCTTGCTCAAGGCGCGGGCGTAACGCAGCGGATGCAGGTCACCACCGCGCGGGTCGAACATGGCGAGCGAATAGCGCCGCGTACCGGTCGCCAGCTCGAGCGCCGGGCCCGCCAGCAACTCGACCGCAACTCCTCGCTTCTGCAGTTGCGCCGCGGTGGAGCGCAGGCGCGCCGCCTGACGCTCGCTGACGGCGGCGCGCAACGTGCCGTTGCGGCGCGCCTGGCAGTCCAGCCCAAGCCGCCGGATTAAGTTGAACACGAACTCCGGTGCGCCGCCCGACAAGGCGTTCATCCGTTCGCCCAAGTCTGAGCCGAAACGCTGCGCGACGAGATCGGGGTCCACTTTCAAACCTGGATTGACCTGGCCTCCGTTGCGGCCCGACGCGCCCCAGCCCGCCGCATGCGTCTCGAGCAAAGCGACCGCCGTGCCGGATTCCGCCAGATGCAGCGCGGCGGACAACCCCGTGAAGCCACCTCCGACGACGATGACCTCGGCGCTGCGCTCGCCGGCGAGCGGCGCGCCGACTTCGGCACGCCCGGCCGTATCGTGGTATAGATTGGTCACTCGAAATTACGCTGAGCGCAGGGGTGCATGATGTATCGAAGTGGATTATGGGGTTTGATCGTATTGATCGCTGACATCTGGGCGCTCGTCAGCATTCTCCAGAGCAGCGCCGACACCGGTACCAAGGTCTTATGGGTGGTGGTGGTGGTTTTTCTTCCGGTGTTGGGTTTCATTCTTTGGTATTTCATCGGTCCCAAAACGGGCAGAGCCTGAGGCTCCCGCCCGCGCCTATGCGCCGGACACGATCTCGCTAGCGCCTCAAGACTACCGATTCCGATGTCTCGAGCCAAGCACCCGCACGCACTGCTCAGCGTTGCTCAAACGGGCGAAGCGGACCGCTTGTCGACAGTTGCGGGGAAAAGCGTTTTTGATCTGATGGAAAGCGCGGGGCGGGCCGTCGCAGGCGAGATTTCACGGCGCTGGACCCCACGTCCGATAACGGTACTTTGCGGTCCCGGCAATAACGGCGGCGACGGATTTGTCGCCGCTTTGGCATTGGCGCAGGCCGGCTGGCCGGTGAGGCTGGCCCTGTTGGGAACACGCGAGGCCTTGCACGGCGCTGCCCTCTGGCACGCGAACCGCTGGCCGGGGCCGGTCGAACCGTTGTGCCCGGCGGCGATCGAGGGCGCCTCGCTGGTGGTGGACGCCATCTTCGGCTCGGGGCTGAACCGCCCCCTCGATGCGTGCGTCAGCGAAATACTGGCGCTGGTGGGCAAGCGCGGCATCCCGATCATCGCCGTGGACGTTCCGAGCGGTGTGCAAGGCGACAGCGGCGCGGCGACAGGCGCGGCCGCCGCCGCGATGTGCGTGACGTTTGCCCGCAAGAAGCCGGCGCATGTGTTGCTGCCGGGACGCGAGTTGTGCGGCGAGGTGGTCGTTGCCGACATCGGTATCCCCGATGCAGTGTTCGATGCATTGAGCATCGATACCTGGGAAAATCACCCGCAACAGTGGCAGGGCGACATGCCCCTGCCGCAATTCGGAGGGAATAAATTTACTCGGGGATCTGCGCTGCTCATCGGCGGCTATCCGATGACGGGAGCTGCGCGTATGGCGGCGCGGGCGGCGGCCCGGGCAGGCGCAGGACTCACCACCATCGCCGTACCGGAACACAGCCTGGCCGTTTATGCCGCTGCACTGACCAGCATCATGGTGCAACCATTGACCACGGATGACGATTTGGGGCGCCTGCTCGCCGATCCGCGCTACACCGCCTGTTTGATCGGGCCGGGCGCCGGTGTCGGTGATTCGACCAAAGCCCGGGCACTCGCAATGTTGGCGAGCGGCAAGGCGGTGTTGCTCGACGCCGACGCCATCACGGCCTGCGCCGCACATCCAGAAGAGCTGTTCGCGGCAATCAAGGGCGCATGCGTGCTCACACCCCACGAGGGCGAGTTCAAGCGACTTTTCTCCTGCGATGGAGACAAGTTGAGCCGTGCGCGGCAGGCCGCAAAACGCAGCGGCGCCGTTATCGTGCTGAAGGGTTCCGACACCGTCATCGCCTCGCCTGACGGCCGCGCCGCGATCAACAGCAATGCGCCGGCGACTCTTGCGACGGCAGGCTCCGGCGACGTGCTGGCCGGCCTGATCTTAGGACTCCTCGCACAAGGCATGAACGCGTTCCCGGCGGCCTGTGCCGCCGTGTGGATCCATGGCGCAGCGGCTGCTTCGTTCGGACCAGGGCTGCTGGCAGAGGATCTTCCCGACCTGGTCCCAGGGGTGCTGCGTCAACTCCCCATCTGCGCCGGCTGCTGAGTGGAGACGTGGTTTCCGCGGGTAACCGTCCACTCGCTGGTCATCCTGGTCAGCATCCTCATTTACATCCTGACCACTCGCGTCATAGGCGAGCGCAGACCGCCGTCGATCGCGATCGCCTGGGTGTTGGGGATGGTGGCGATGCCATACGTGGCGCTGCCGATGTACCTGATGTTCGGACGGCGCAAGCTTCCGCGCAAGAAACACTCTCCCGAGTTCGTGCGCGGTCGCGGACTTCATTGGGCGGAAGATCTGATCCAGAGTTTCGACTTGAAGGAAGCATCGGATGCCGCGGTTCAGCTGCACCAAGACGGCGCCGAATCGGCGGCTTCGCTTTTCGAGACCATCCAGCGCGCCCGCTTCAGATTGGACGTCTGCACGTACATACTCGGCAATGATCCGTTCGGTCTCGATGCGATGCGCCGCATGGGACGATGCGTCGAGCGCGGCGTGGCCGTGCGTTTGCTGCTCGACGGCGTTGGCGCAATCCAACTGCCGCGCGCGTTTTTCGCCGAACTCAAATCGATGGGGATCCAAACACAAGTCTTCAGCCCCTTGCTGGCGCGTAGAACCCAGGGCCCGCGCAACTTGCGCAACCATCGCAAGATGGTGATTGCCGACCGTGAACGGCTCTGGGCGGGCGGTCGTAACATCGCTGCGGAGTACTTCATCGGCGTGCGCGGTCAGCCTGCGTGGCGGGATCTGTCTTTCGACCTCGAGGGACCGGTCGCGGGCGATGCCGCGGCGCAGTTCGAAGCCGACTGGGTGGCCGCGGGCGGTGCGCCGGCGCCTGCCGAGCCCAACGCGGCACCCTCCACATGGGCGCAAATCGCACGCTTGTGCCGGGCTCAATTCCTCCCCAGCGGCCCGGACCAAACCGAGGACACCGTGCATGCCTTGCTGATCGATGCGTGTTTCCACGTGCGCGACCGCATCCTCGCAGTGACGCCGTACTTCGTCCCGGACGCAGGCCTTGAAACCGCAATGCGGCTGGCGGCGCGGCGCGGCGTGAAAATAGACCTGGTGCTACCCGTCAAGTCGAACCACGTATTGGCCGACTTTGCGCGCAACCGCGCGCTGCGCTCGCTGCACGAGGCCGGCGTCGCCATCCATCTCGTGCCCTTCATGAATCACGCCAAGGCGGTGGTCTGCGATGAATCGCTGGCCATCACCGGGTCGGTCAATCTGGATTCGCGCAGCCTGCTGCTCAACTACGAAAGCGCGGTCGTCTTGTACGGTGCTGCTGAAATTTCCTGGCTGGCCGGCTGGATCGAAGCGCTCAAAGCTGGAGCGACTGCCTTCGACGCGCGGCCGCCAAACGTGTTCCGCGACATTTGCGAAGGGCTGCTGCTGACAGTCGCCTACCAGCTGTAGTGCCCTACAATTGTAGTGCCCTACCAGTTGTAAAGGCCTACCGACCATAGGATCCGTCCGTAAGCTTAGGCCCGCTTCCTCGGCCGCAGGCCCCCGGTAGGACGACGCCTACGCGTGATTATGATCCGTCGCTGATTCGACATAGTATTCTCGACAACTACATGTCGTGCCGGGTGAACGGTGGAGTTCAAGGATTATTATCAGGTGATGGGCGTCGCCCGCGATGCGACGGAGGCTCAAATAAAACAGGCCTACCGCAAGCTCGCCCGCAAATATCATCCTGATGTCAGCAAAGAGAAGGATGCCGAGGCGCACTTCAAGGAAGTGGGCGAAGCCTATGAGGTATTGAAGACGCCCGAAAAGCGCGCAGCCTACGATCAGCTCGGCCGCGGTCATCGCCCCGGCGAGGATTTTCGCCCGCCGCCGGACTGGAATACCAATTTCGAATTCAGCGGCGCCGGGGACGCAGGCGACGCGGACTACAGCGACTTCTTCGCATCGCTATTCGGAGGTCAATCCCGTGCGCAATCGGGTCGACGTCATGCCAACCCGCACCCGGGCCACGGCGACGACCATCATGCCAAGGTCATGCTCGATCTCGAGGCATCGCTCAAGGGCGGCGCGCGCGCGTTCACTCTGAAGATTCCCGAGCTCGACGAGCAAGGCCGGCTGTCCAACAAAGAACGCACGCTCAACGTTCAGATCCCAAAAGGGATCCTCTCCGGGCAGCAGATTCGGTTGGCGGGTCAGGGTGGCAAGGCGCAGGGCGGTACTGCCGGCGATTTGTACATTGAAGTGGAATTTCAGCGCCACTCGCTTTATCAGGTCGAAGGCAAGGATCTATTGCTCGAACTGCCGGTGGCGCCCTGGGAAGCGGCATTGGGCGCCACGGTGAAGACGCCCACGCCGGGAGGAACCGTGGAGCTGAAAATTCCGCCCGAATCGCGTGCGGGCAGTAAACTCAGACTCAAGGGCCGCGGTATTCCGTCGAACCCTCCCGGCGACTTTTATGTGGTTTTGCAAATCGCGCTGCCGCCCGCGAGCGACGACAAAGCCAAGGCCGCCTACGCGGCCATGGCGGCCGCAATGCCCTTCAATCCACGCGCCGGTTTAGGGATGTGAGGTTCGTATGTCGGTAGCAATGAATCCAACTCTGCAAGGCACCCTGATCGATGAGAGCACGCTGCTCAGTATCGACGACCTATGCCGGATCTGCTCGATCGAGCGCAGCCACGTCGTGGCGTTCGTCGAGGAAGGCGTGCTCGAGATCGCGGCGATCGACCTGCCGGAATGGCACTTTCGCGGCGGCGCTCTGCGGCGTGCACGCATGGCCGTGCGGCTGCAGCGGGATCTCGAGTTGAATTTGATCGGTGTCGCGCTGGCGCTCGACCTCATGGATGAGATCGAAAGTCTGCGGCGTGATCTGAACGCGAGACGCTGATGCCTGCCGAGCAATCCGATGCGTTCGTATTTTTCGGCGCGACCGGCGATCTGGCATACAAGAAGATATTCCCCGCCCTCTACGCCTTGGTGCATCGGGGTGGATTCCGGATTCCGATCATCGGCGTGGCGCGTTCCGGGCTCACCCTCGAGGATCTCAAAGCCCGTGCGCGCGACAGCGTAGAGCATGCCGGCGTCGATGTCGACGACGACACATTCGCAATACTCGCTTCGCTGCTGCGTCTGTGCAGCGGCGACTACGCCGCTGACTCCACCTTCCAGAAACTGCGCGAGGCAATCGGGCCTGCCACTCATCCCATACATTACCTGGCGATCCAGCCCAGTATGTTCGCAAGCGTGGTGGGCGGCCTGGAAAAATCAGGATGCGCAAAGAATGCGCGCGTGATCGTCGAGAAGCCCTTCGGCCGCGATCTCGCCAGCGCGCAGGCGTTGGACGCGACGCTCCACGAGGTATTCCCGGAGTCTGCGATCTTCCGCATCGACCATTACCTCGGCAAGGAGGCAGTGCAAAACATCCTCTATTTTCGCTTTGCCAATGCCTTTCTCGAGCCGATTTGGAACCGGCAATACGTCCGCAACGTGCAAATCACGATGGCCGAAGAATTCGGCGTACAGGGACGCGGCCGGTTCTACGAGGAGGTCGGCGCGATTCGCGATGTGGTGCAGAATCACCTGCTGCAGGTCATTGCGCTGCTGGCGATGGACGCGCCTGCCGATCAAGACGCGACGACCATGCAGGCAGAGAAGCTGCGGATCTTTCGCGCCATGCGGCCGCTCAATCCTAAAGAAGTCGTGCGCGGCCAGTTTCGCGGCTACCGCAACGAGCAGGGCGTTGCCAAGGACTCGCAGGTCGAAACCTTCGCGGCCGTGCGCCTGCACATCGATACCTGGCGTTGGGCGGGTGTGCCCTTCTACATCCGCGCGGGCAAATGTCTTCCCATCAGCGCCACCGAGGTGCGAATCACGCTGAACCGGACGCCGCTTGCACTGTTTGACTCCCAAGATGCCATGCCGGCGAATTATTTTCGTTTTCGCCTGAGCCCCGAGGTGGTGATTGCCGTAGGCACGTTGGTCAAGCGCAACGGCGAGGACTTGCGCGGCGAATCGGTGGAATTGAACGCGAGGCATAACGATCCAAACGAGAAATCGCCCTATGAACGCCTGCTGGGCGATGCCGTGCGCGGCGACCCCGCCCTGTTCACGCAGGACTCGAGTGTCGAGGCCGCCTGGCGGGTCGTGGACCCGATACTCACGGGCTGCCTTCCCGTTGTGGAGTACGAGCCCAACAGCTGGGGCCCGAAGCAGGCGGCGGACCTCATGCGGGACGACGAGACGTGGAACGATCTGCAGGCGGAGAAAAGCTCGCCGTGTTGAGCGTCAACGATGTGGTGTTTTTGCTGGATGTCGACAATACGCTGCTCGATAACGACAAATTCGGCGATGATCTGGGTGATCGGCTCGAGCAATCGTTCGGCGCTTTCGAGCGCGCGCGCTATTGGTCGATCATCGCGCGGCGGCGCGACGAGCTGGGCCTGGTCGATTACCTCGGTAGCCTGCAGGAGTTTCGCGTCGGCTTGGACGACCACGCGGAATTGCTCGAGATGTCGCAATTCCTGCTGGACTATCCGTTTGCCGCGCGGCTTTTTCCGCGATCCCTGGAAGCGGTCTCCCATCTTGGGACGTTCGGCCGGCCGGTGGTGCTCTCGGACGGAGACATCGTGTTTCAACCGCGTAAGATCCAGCGATCCGGGATCTGGGCCGCCGTCGCCGGTCGCGTCCTGATCTATGTACACAAGGAGAGGGTGCTCGATCATGTTCAGAGCCGCTACCCTGCGAAACACTATGTCATG
>Ga0116231_10011651_pt1 | contig 13387 bp, 10 predicted proteins | sample S1TSphgellanicum_2_FD_89695 | JGI IMG/M metagenome (GOLD analysis project Ga0116231, IMG submission 89695) | Host-associated microbial communities from peat moss isolated from Minnesota, USA - S1T2_Fd - Sphagnum magellanicum MG | ecosystem: Host-associated > Plants > Peat moss > Unclassified... | reverse complement strand
GGGGTCAATTTTGTGACGTAGCCAAAAGTGGCGATTCATCCACATGGCTACAAGCTTAATCTAAAGGTATTTGAAATATATAAATCTTTCTATATTTTTTTTGGCTATCTGACTTGAACCATGTGTAGAAATTTGACGATTTTTAATACTTTTGGTCGAATTATGGCTATTGATTATTATTTTTTCAGGGGTAAGTTAATTAAGTAATTAAAATAATTCTTTTAAATGACAAAAAAAAATTTAATTTCATATGTTTGCAAATTCAATGTATGTGTGTGTGTGTTTTTTCAGGGTTGAGAAAGGGGTTTTGTTCTTATGCCTTTTTTTTTATTGAACAAGGAATTTTGTTGGTTTTGGCATTGCCAAGTTACATACAATCAAGGGTTAGTTATTCAATAATGTGTGAACTTGTATAGCAAAGGTTAGTAACAAAGTGCCCTTTTTATGCATTGTTATACCTTGGAAGTTTTCAAAAATCCCAAGTTTTGATGATTTTGAACCCACCTAAACCCTAAACCCTAAACACCCTTCAAGAAATATTACAATAAACATGGAACATCAAGGATAGGTAACTAAGTCTTAGACTGTTAAAGTACTTCTTGTAACCATAAGAAAGTATTAGATTTGTCATTAGATTTGGGTGACCTTCCCCACAAGCACAATCTTCTATTTATTGGTAAGGTTATTGAGGCCTCAAAGGGCTTTTATAACTATAAGCTTTCATTAAAATCTAACAACCTAGTAGTAGCATCAAGCAAAACAAAAGTCCTAAGACTCTTTTAGCCTTTACACAAAGGGGGAGGCACTTGCCCTTGGGAATTTCAAGATGCACAAACTTTGAAACTTGGGTTCCACCACCAATATAAGTTAGAAATCTTCATGTAAGAGCCTTGCTCCAATGGATCTCACCTATGGTACCTAGCCAATTGTATCCTACTATTTTCACTTTGATCCAACATTTAATAAATGCCCTAAGAAGTTGGTTGATAAAAAAGGTTCAATATTCACACTATTTCATGTGAGCACTCTATTGTATATGCTTTACATAAGTGAAATTATAGCCTACTAAAACCACGGAAAAGTTGAAGACCAAAAGCTCACAACAAAAAAGAACAAGGGGTGTGTCACACGGTGGCCTTGCCATTTATATTAAAAAGTATGTTAAGGCAAAAAAAAGAATTATGGAAACTCAAATATTTCATCATGCAAAAATATAATCTTCAAAAAATCCTCCAAATGAAACCAAAATCCTTCAAGATATTATTATAACTCTATTATAACTAATCTCAAGTTTCAACACAAGCCAAAATATTGTCTTTCAAAAATCCTCATATAAAAATAGACCTATTATTATTACCTAGGGGCCAAAATCCCTTAAGCTACTATAATACTTTATAATGAATCTAAACACAATATCCTTGCCTTGGTAGGCAAAGCCAACAAAGTGGAACAAAGGCCCCCACATTTATTTCCATCATGGGTTAAAAGCAAACCAACATGAGTCCCATGTGTAGTGGGCCATTTCAACAACCTACCTACTATAGGAGTCATCTAGATGTGTACCTTGGGGGTCAAAACTTGTGGGGATCAAGTAAGCATCTCTTCCTTGCTTGAATGCAAATTAGAAAGTGGCCACCTCCTAAAATGGAGACAATAGCCCTATATAGAAGTTCAATAGCCATTTAGTCATGCTTAGCTCACAAACCAAGAGCTTCCTTTCTTTTGCAATATGACATATTTGGCATAACTATGGATGATAAAGGGCCATTGAATTGTGGATCAATAATTTTCTTCACAATTCAATGACCCTTTATCATCCATGGTGATGCCAAATATGTCATGTCTTCTTTGTTGGCCTTGCCTACCAAGGCAAGGATATTGTGTTTAGATTCATTATGGAGTATATAGTAGCTTAAGGGATTTTGGCCCCTAGGTAGTAGGTCTATTTTTGTATGAGGATTTTTGAAAGATGATATTGTGGCTTGTGTTGAGCCATGAGATTAGTTATAGAGTTATGATATCTTGAAGGATTTTGGTTTCTTTTAGAGGATTTTTTTGAAGATCACATTTCTGCATGGTGAAATATTTGAGTTTTCATAATTCTTCTTTTGCCTTAAGATGCTTTTTAATGTAAAAGGCAACACCTTGTTCTAGTTATTTCATTGATGGTATCATATGTGCTTAGTACTTACTTTCCTTTTGTTGGTGCTCAGGAATGTTGCTTGCACAAGTTGTTGTTGCTCTAGTTGCTTGATTGCATGTTATATTAATCTGTTACTACACTATCATAAGTTGGGGTTTTACTTTCAAGTTCAAAATTCTTTTTTGGCAATGAGGCCTCTTTCATTGGGTCATCACAGAAAAGTTCCACAACTTTATAGACTCCCCAACATAGAAATGTTTCACTCCACACATACAAGTCCCAATATTCAGTCACCTAGACAGGTTCCAACTTCCATGAGGACAATGCTGGGCAAAGCACATGAGACAAAAGTGAGGTGCTATTGAGAACATGTTGAGGAACATATTGGGTACCTGGGGAATATTGTTGAGAACTCATTGTGAACTTGATGGGAACACATTGCGAATCACAACACTCCAAAAAATCCAACACTTTGCCCACCCTTCCCGGAAGACAAAATTTGGTCTTTGGGTGTATGCTGTAATTCCTTATTGGCCTGAGTAGAAACAAGTAGTGTCCATTGAAATTGTTGTTGGAGGCAAGCTGTGGAGAATTTTGTCTGGTTGCATTGGTTTTGTGTTTGCATGCTCAAGAAGTGCAGTGAATTGTTGGGAAATCGAAAAATGGCTGCTGCAGTAGAGGACAAGATCACGTCCATGGATATGTGTTGCTGTGGAGTTGTAGAGCTGTGAATCCACAACAACCTTCATGAAAGTGCAACTGGACCCAAACACAATGCAATCTGACTGGTGCTAGCTTTCACTCACAAGGTATAACAATCTGTAATCAGAGAATCAACCTGAACATGTATTTTGTCAACTACTGTAAAAATGAATGCTGAAGCGACAGTCTCAAGCCACAGGATCTCTGAACTTCTCTGTTTCTGTTACATTCTAGTTTACATACACTAGTAAAACACAAGGGGAGAGTGTACTCCCTAAAACAGTGGAGTTGCATTGTTGTTAACCTTGACTGCCAGGTATATAGAATATGCATCACTGGGAAAACATGATGTGGTAATACAAAAAAATTCATAAGGAGTTGGGAGTCAAGATTGATCAGTTACAGCTAGGCTTCTCCACAGTTAGTGTTGGCTGCTGGCAATGCATCATCATATTACATACTACCATAGTTGTCTGGGAATTTAAAAACCTCCATCAGCAGCCAAACACCAAAATCCATCCAAACATCCAGGCCTATGTCTGCACAACCCCACCATATATATATCCTCCTCAATTGCAAATCTAAGCTTTGCTGAAATCAGTTTCTGCAGAAAGTGATCTCCACCACAAGTCACCTGAGCAAATCCAGAAATTCCCTTGAACTGTTTGGACTAATAGTTGAAATGGTCTTATAAATGAGCTGCCATGCCTGTTCATTTGCTCACTGTAAACCCAATTATTCCTTGATCTGTGGTTATAACCAAAGTTGATGTTTTCATCCATAAACCTCTACTACGTGTTAAAGAGAATGCTTTAGAAAAAACTGTGGGATATGCCAAGTTGTCAGAAATTAACTCACCGGGAGGTGGATCCAGCTGCTTCTCATCTGCAATAGCACCTGGCAGTGGTGATGCACACACACCTCAGATGCCACTTGTGCACCATCCAACACAGCATTCTCCACAGGTTCCCCCATTCCTTTAGTCCGCAGTCTGCATAACCAACACATGCCCTGTATCTCAAGGGATCCATTCTACATGCCTACTAGACCTCTTGTCCTCTTCTATCTCCAGTCTCTCAGAACAATCACAGAGTGGATCAGTGTCACTGAATGGATGAAACAAAATCACAGTCTCCATACAACTGTCCCCTTCTAACATACAAGCCATGAGCTGATTACATTCTATTGTTGAAAACAGCTGTGATTGAAGCAAGAGCAGCAAGAGTTGAATCAGAAACTGTAGCCATTACACAAAAGCTCATGATCATGCACAGACAAAACACCTTTATTCAAATCTTCGCACGATAAAATCATGAATGAACTGGCATATTGCCATGTGGCTGTAAAGAATCAGATTCCTAGACATAAAAGAGGGTGCACTCCTGATTACCAATAATAAAACGCTTCTGAGAAATGAAGGAAGAATGACATCATACTCATCTGGCTTGTGGCCATGGAGCGGGCACCCAATTTGGATGGAGCCAGCTAGTGAGACAGTGACCGAGAGAGAGACATTCTCAGAAGTGTTCATCTCTCTGGGGTTTGCCAACAATCTCTTTGAAGCTGTCCCTCAAAAGAGCCTGTGTGTCACTGTTTGGCAATGTCAGCAGGGTAGAATCCTGATCACTTTCTGATTCAACCATCTCTGTGCCTTCCCCAAACTCATGCTCCTCTCCATGCCGAAACTGAGCTGTGGTGTCCATCACACTTACCTGAAGACCTTCTGGCAACAAACAGTTGCATGCATAGCCTATCCTAGCAAGGCGATTAACCCACCCAGGAATCGACTTCCCTGTCAACCGTTGACAGAGATCATCTGTGAAATGGTTGCAATTTTTTGCAATCAGGTGATATGTATCACCATAGTACTCATCAGCACATTGCTCGATGAAGCTTCGAAACTCCAAGGGACTTAGATCAGTTGTTCCAAGAGGAACAGATGAGCGGAATGTGAACCCAGGACATCGTCTTGGTTCAACTTCAAAAACTCCACTTGAGGGATAATCATGGGCACCAAATGCATACTCTGCACCATGAGCTTCAATCCCAGAATGGAAGATTCCAAGGCCGATCCAGTAGACATATCCATTGATGGGGGTAAGGTCATAGACATTCAGATATAGAGGTACTTGACAGTTAGTGCTAGAGCCTGCTGAGCTTGCATTCCCCGCCCTCATCTTCAAATGCCCTTTTAAGTCTTCTTCTCAGAAAAGGTAAAGAGGGATTACTAACACCATACTTCCCCTTCTTTAAACTGAAAATCCTCAACAGAAACCTTAAATCAGAGTAGCAAACTGTCTGTGAAAACCCCCGTTTGCACCTATTGTGTAAACGAAGTCCCTTTCCTTTCACAATCTTACTTGAGCCTGCACTCATCACACTCTCTGATACAATCAAAAGGGAGCCAGTAGGAGTCTAGCACAGCACCTTCAGAGACAGAGACAGAGAGAAGAGGGGGTGGGGGGGGGGGAAAAAAAAAACCAGGTAGGGTTTGTGTCGAATTACCACAAAAAGAGCTACAGATAGGCAAAGAAAGAAGATCAAGATTCGAGCGCCAACCAGAAAGGAAAAGAGAAAGAAATAACAGCAACGTCTTCTTAGGTTATTGTACTCGCAAAACTTTGAGAATCGAAAGTCACATTGTTCCTCGTCGACGTCGTCGTCGTCGTCGTCCTCTGCCTCCCTCCTCACAACAAGAACATTCAGAGCTCTTCAGTTCTTTACCATGTCTTGAGCTTTTTTTCCTTTTGAGCGAGAATAATGGAACCCTTTTGGAGAAAAAGACAAAACAAGGCAAGGGTGAAGAAGACGAAGACGATGAGGATGCCGAAGAGAAAGGCGCAACGAGTGACGACGAGGGAGACGAGGACGACGATGCCCCAAAAAACACACAAGCGAGAGAGAAAGACAGAGGGGGAGAGCTGCTCGCAGGAATGAAATTATGTACTAGCAGACGAGCTCTTCGTGGATGAATGAAATATCATGAAACCAGCCGTTGATGGATGATCTGTTTGCAAAACGCCAAGCGAAGTGAGAGAGATTCACTGCGCTCTTTTGGGTGGGAATGAAATTATGCACTAGCAGATTAGCTCTTCGTGGATGAACTAAATATCACGACACCAAGCCGTTGATGGATGATCTCTTTCCAAAATGCCAAGTGAGTGAGAGAGAGAGAGAGAGATTCACTGCGCATTTTTTGGGGGAATGAAATTATGGACTAGCAGGCTAGCTTTTCATGGATGAACAAGATATCAGGACACCAGATGTTGATGGATGATCTCTTTCCAAAACACAGTCAAGCGAGAGAGCGAGATAGAGCTTCATTCACACTTTGTGTACTACGAGATTCCCTCTTCATGAATGAATGAAATATGATGACATCTGCTATTGATGGATGATCTCTTTCCAAAACACAAAAGCGAGTGAACTCTTGGGGAATGAAAGTATGTACTAGCAGACCACCTTTTCATGGATGAATGAAACTGTTGATGGATGTTCCAGGAAGGAAACTCCTTCTATAGTGGTAACCCATGAAAGAAAAATTGGATATTGTAAGGGTAGAAGTTATAGCCGATTTACCAGCCGGAAAATTATATACTAACAGGCTAACCTCTTCATGGATGAATGAAATATCATGACACCTGCTGTGGATGGATGATCTCTTTCCAGGGGATGAAAAATCCACATGTGATACCCATGAAGAAAGCAATCAAAAATCTTACAAGGTAAAATAATATTGTCGCCTTTTGGGAGGACCCGGTCAAGCTACCTTTGTGGTCACTAGCCGGGTCCGACCAATGACCATTATGTGCCATAATTGACACTTGGGAGAGATTCCGCCACCAAGCAGCAGCAGCAGCAGCAGCAGCTAGCGGGAGTGAAGCCGTGCGGTCTAACCAATGACCATTTGCTGACATAATTGGGACTCTCGGGGGAGATTCTGCCACCAAGCAGCAGGCAGTTTGTGAGTCAGGTCTGACGAAAGGCCATTATGTGACGTAATCAGCACTCAGGAGAGATTCCGCCACCAGTTAGAGGGGGGGTGGGGTTGTCATGAGCCAAGTCTGACCGACGATCATTACGTGATGTAGTTTACACTCTGGAAAGATTCCACCAACATAATTAGGAAATTTTGTCGAGTAAACATTATGCCTCATAATGGTCTAGGTGTCCAATTCATTATGTGACAGTACATGATGATGCATGTGTTGGTTGCCGGAATTTGACATAAGTGGTTTACCCAAAGAAGCTTAGGGTCAAGGCTGGAATCTCTCCTAAATGATAATTAGAAGTAAAATATAATTGGCAACAATTTTTTTGACATGTTTACGATTTGGTATTTAAAAAATAAAATAAAATCATGTACCAAAAAATAAAATAATGAATCAATTTAAAATTATACATTTCATAAAATTTGAGTGTTTGCATCAAAATTTATAGTGCAAAAAAGTCATAAAACTAAATATCACAATTTTTACAATGATTTATTATTATTATTATTATTATTATTATTATGTGTTAAACCTTCAATTTTCAACTTTGAAAAGAATCAAAATATTGTAATGTTAAAGCATGTAATAATGTAAAAGCAATTGTTGGATTGCATTTAAAATGTTGTGTCAAAAGTTATTAAAGTCTTGTGAATTGAAATTAAATAATTTATTTTTTAATGATGGGCTTCTAAGATTATAATAGATTACCTATAAATACAAAATAGTTTTTAAATTTTTAATCTAAATTTTACCTATAAATCTATTTTGTATCTATTTTGTATAAAATTTAGATTACAAAATTGTATCTAAAATTACCATCAATATATTACCAATTCTAAAAATTGTGAAAAAATACCATTGTTTTAACTTGAAGGACAATGCTAAAATTGCACATGGGCTTATATTATGCACTTGTACCATTATTTTTGCATTTTGATATATACTATGAAAATAAAACCTCCCCTTCAAATTCTACCCAATCCTAATTATCATTAATATTTGCATTTCTTCAAAATTCTCGGTTTTATTAATTAGTTGTTGGCACTACACAAACTAATTAATAAAATAAAATAAAATAAGGGATTTTGTCTTGCCAATGAGCTATTTTGATTGGTCCACCACAATAAAAAATTCTGAAATTTTAGACACTCCTCCAAATAGAAGTTTGCACTCTCCAAAATAAAGCTATTTAGGTCCTTCCATTTGACCCACCTATATAGGTTACATGAAAGTTCGACTTTAGGCAAAGGTTATGGAATAATGTGTGATACCATTATTGGGGAACACATTGGGAACATCAAAAGCCAAAAAAGCCAAACATTCCCCTCAAAAATATGACAAGTAACATAATTCATATTTGGACTAATGTCTATGCAAAAAATTATGGGTTATGTTCTATATCGATAAGCTTATGTTTAGATATGAAAAATATCGCAATTGACATAGTTCATATTACATTATATTTAAACTTAAATCTTTAATTTTAGCACAATAGACTCTAAGTTCATCATCAACATAACCTTTTTAAACTAAAATTAAGGAGTAAGAGTGGTTTTGAGCTCACTCTTCTTTCTCGCTTGCAAAGACTTGGCAATTTTGTTTTAGTGTATTTAGATGTCATGTTATTGGGTGTAATATTTTGTTTGTTTTTTGCATGAGTGTTATGTTATGTTTTAAATCCGTAATGTATTATGTTATGTCCGTAATGTATTTTCAAGGCAATCTTTCAAAGTGCAATTATCCTTAAAATCTCCCCCTTTTTCTAGAAGGGACAAGTAAACAAATTATTCAAAAAATAAATCCCACTTTTAATTTGAAAAGACCATTAAAAATATATTTAATTGAATAATGGATAATTGATTTATATACTACCTAAATGAACTAACCTGTAAAATGATCAAATATTTGATTTTGTTTCATTTGGTTTGTCATATATCATAGTACCTCGGTAGCTTCAACACTCATTCTATTTACTTGTAGAGCATAAAAAAAAATCAAAATTTTTTTCTTTTTCACATAACATATTTGTGAATTGAAAATAGACAATCTTTTGAAATGTTTTTAAATATATTTTATTTTTGAAATTTTTAAAAATTAATTTCAATGACAATGAAACCGTCAAAGCTAGCTTAAATTTTTAAAAAACTTTAAATTCCACAAGTCATAAGTTGTGACTTGAAAACAATTCCAAAATTGGACTCTAGTTAGCTCAAAGCAAAGACACATGAAAAAATGTCTTTTTTGAATTTGTGTCTAGTTTTTCAAATTTTTTTTCTCCAAAATTATATTCAATATTTATGAGGAAATTTTCAATAGGTGCCTTTTTCCATCAATTTCTCTGACCTAATCTGAACTGCATTTTCCTTCTTGGAAGGAAAAAAAGGGGAAAAAAAAAAGAAAAAAAGAAAATTAAAATAATAATATTTAGCTAAACTGCCCGACTGGAATTTGGGGGTCAGTTTGTGTACTTGACATTACAGCCGTGCGGAATCCACACATTGTTCAGTAGCAGTAGAAGAAGAAGAAGAAGAAGAAGAAGCCTCAAACCCTAAAATCCTTGCCTTGGGGTTTGCGGCTTCTTCTTGGGCACAATAGGGTTTTTTCTTTCGTGTGTTTCTCTCTATTGTTTGACATGTAGCTCAATGCGGAAGCACGTTTTCAGAGCCTTGCTTATTGTCTGTAGCTTGATGTATTATATGGTTTCAGAGATTTTTCTTATTGTCTATTTGCTCCTGTTTCAAGTGTTTCTGGGCGTGATATGTGTGTTTTGTAATCTAGTACTTTGAGCTGTAAATGGATTCAGTCTGTGGGATGGTGAAGCTCAACTCTTGAGGCCTTGATGAGGTTTTTTTTTTCCCGAAGATGAGGCAATCTGCCAATGGATTTTTTTTTTTCCTTTACACCTCTGAGCCTTCCTTTAAGGGCAACACTTCACCGCTCTTCCCACTTCATGTAACTGTGTGGGGGCTGATGGCACCAGCATCAACAATGGTCAGTTTTACAGGTTGTCGTGATTGCGGCTTTGTAGTTGTAAGTTTTTTCTTTGTTCCTCAGATGGGTCAGTCTTATCATCCTTCCGAAGAATAAACAAGACTGCCCTCTAATGATTCTGTCAAAGAAGATTCAGAGGGTTGCTCACTAAAGAGAAGTTTCCTTTTTCAGCCTTTTTTGTCTTCTGAGTGATTTTGTTTAGAGTCCTGTAAGTGGGAAGGCTTTTGGAACTCCACTTGGTCCTTATTTGCTTTTCCCTTGTTGTCTGTTGTTCTGTGTTTTTCCTTCTTAATGCGTGTACTCTTTTTCAAGGTTTTTTTGGCTTTCTTCTGTGATTGACACGGTCACAGACATTCCCGTGCTGTCACATTAAAGACAATCTTGTCTATGTTCTTGGTCATTTGGATTGTCTTGTTTGTTATGGTTGCAGATGCATCAGGGAGGCATGACTTCCCTCCAGGCCTGTCAGTACCTCTATCTCTGAAGTCACCATTGAGGGAAACCTTAATCTTGGTTTCCATGCCTTATAAGCTTCCAGGAACCGGTCCTTTTGGCTGAGTTGTATTCTTCTCTGTGATCTTTTATTTTGGGTTCATGAGTTTTAGATAGTTGAGATGTCATGGAGAAGATGAACTGTGTGTTTTTTTACAGCTCTCGAGATGGGGTTTAGAATTGTGGGTCAAGCTTGTCGTTGATAGGAAGTGATGAAGAAAGAGACAGAAGATCAGGAGAAAGATTTCATAGGAGATGATGGTGATTTGTAAAAGGTCTGAGCAGGGGAGATGGTTGGAAAGGAACACGAGAGAGACGGGGGGTGGAGAGGCGGAGACGGGATGAGATAAGAAGAAGAGTGCCCCGGTGTTTGCCAGAGATATGACAATGCGCCGTCGCAAGCTCTTGCACATGAATCTGGCAGCAGCATAGTGCAATTTTATTTTCTTTTTTTAAAAAGAGTTTTCGGTAGGATGAAGAAAAAGGCGAAGACTGCCGGCTTGAAATCAAGTGTGCAGCCTAGACTTCGTCCTCACAGCAATCCACATCCTCCTGAACTCTCTGTCTCTCTCCCATCCGTTTCCAGAGCTCCTTCTCCATCTCCATCACCTGTGGTGACGCCTCATCCTTGCACTGATCCTTGCTTGTGGTTCTTGGAGCTTTATTATTATTATTATTATTTTGGGTTTCTTCTGGTTTGTTTTTTTTCCTGCTGCCAGAGCTCAAGATTTAGGAGATGAGCGTTGTGGAAGAAGCATGGCCCTTAAGAGCGCCTTCCTTGGATGTGAAAGCATTGATGGAAGGGATTCGAGTCATAGCTGTGCAATATCCATGTCAACAAGCTCTGCAAAGGTTTTTTGTTCTGAGCTTGTCTCCCAGCCTAGGGTGCAGCAGACCATTTTTTCCTCCATGTTCTGCCTTCCAGGCTGAGAGTACACTTCCATTTTGTTTTCAAAGCTCTGTGCTTTCTCTCTTGCATGTACTCTGTCTGTCTCTCTCTCTCCCTTGCACCCTATTCCAGATTCAATGGGGAAGAAGAAGAGGTTCTAGGGTTTATGGCCCAGAAACCCTAAACCTCAAAACATTAAAAACCAAGAGAGACAGAGATAGAGTCAGCAAGTTTGTACTTGTTAGCCTTGCCTACCAAGGCAAGGATATTGTGTTTACATTTATTGTAGAGTATAGTAGCTTAAGGGATTTTGGGCTGTGATGAAACTTGAGATTAGTTATAGAGTTACAATATCTTGAAGGGAAAACCTTATATATTTATATGTATATAAGCAAGGATGGAAAGCTCAACAAAAAGTACAACAAGGCATGTTGAAGCAAATGTAAACAGACAAAAGGAAAACCACGACAATCAAAACATTAGTAATGAAGTGGAAGACGCAATCATCTGCCACAAATCAGCTAGTGATGGAGGTGCACTACGAAAGGAAAACCAGGACAATCAAAACAGAAGTAAGAAAGTGGAAGATGCAATCGTCTGCCACAAATCAGCTAGTGATGGAGGTGCACTACAAAAGGAAAACCAAGACAATCAAAACAATAGTAAGCAAGTGGAAGACATAATGGAGCTGCATTACAAAAGGAAAACCAAGACAATCAAAACAATATCAATGAAGTGGAAGACACAATCGTCTGACACAAATCAGGTAGTGATGGAGGTGCACTAGCTGGTATGTCTTGTGAAGAATTGTGGTTTCTTTTAGAGGATTTTTCTGAAGATCATATTTTTGCATGGTGAAATATTTGAAGTTTTGTAATTCTTCTTTTTCCTCAAGATACTTTTTAATTTAAATGGCAAGGCCACAATGTCACACACCCCTTGTTTGTTTCTATTTTTGTTTTTGTGTCATTTTTGGTTTTGTGTTTCTTTGTTTTGATATGCATGCTTTGCAATATATTGTCATCAAAACATGCTTATGCAAAGACTTCATTTGCTTAATATAATTTCTTTTGTTTTTGTGATGTAGCTGAGGTGGTAATCATCCATGGTTTAGCCAAATTTGGCTAAAAGTAGGATATGATAGACAAAAGATTTTAACTATCTTTCATAGTTTTTGATAAAGGATATACCTTATAGCCTAATAGAAAAATTTGGCAACTTTCCATGAAATCAAAATTTTTGGAATTTGGCAACTACAATATACTACTATAAGAACACCATTTTAGGCCAGTTTTGAGTAAGAATATTTTTGTGTTTACATTAAACATAATTAAAATCCTTACTGAACAACTCATTGCAATGTCCATGAAGTTCATCAAAAGCATCCCTTTGTTCTAATTAATTATGTGCGATTCAATTTGTTTTTCATTGTCTAACCCCATGTAATGGTTCATGCCATTGGATTTAAAAATTGATGTGCAATAAACACCAAAAATATGAGCAACCGTTAAATATTGTACATTGAATATATGAACATGTGAAGAGTACCATCATCAATATCAATTTAACATCTTTTTAAATAATTTACATAAATGGCAATATGCAAGCCATCAATTTTGACATTTGGATCCTTAATTTAATTGAGATCTGAATATAAAATTTACATGTTTTTTGGAATTAAAAAGCATCCTTTAAGACAATTGGATGCCAAGGACCAAAAAACATGGCTGATATTTTATATGTTGTGTATACATTTGTATTGGACTATGGTCTATAAAATGTTTATAATATTTTTGAAACATATTGAAACTAATGTAGTTTGGTTTTTTATTTCAAAAAAACTTTTGGTCTCAGCTGTTTTCTTTATATAATTTTTTTATGGAACCTTTGGTTTGGTTTTGAGACCGATTTTTTCAATTTTTAAACTTTCGATTTTGATTATTTTCACAATGAATTTAGAGAAGTTTGATTTAAGACTAGGTTAGGTTCAATTTTCAGATTATCATCAAAATGAAAATCGTTGATTTTCAAACCAATTGTTTTCACCTAAATGAACTTTTTTTTTTTTTTTTTAAATGCATATGATTTTTTTTTTTTAATTTTTTTTTTTTTTAATGTTTTTTAAGTTAAAAAAATTTACATGTGTAAATTTTTAATTTAAATTTAAATTTCTTTATG
>Ga0116231_10011650_pt1 | contig 13389 bp, 9 predicted proteins | sample S1TSphgellanicum_2_FD_89695 | JGI IMG/M metagenome (GOLD analysis project Ga0116231, IMG submission 89695) | Host-associated microbial communities from peat moss isolated from Minnesota, USA - S1T2_Fd - Sphagnum magellanicum MG | ecosystem: Host-associated > Plants > Peat moss > Unclassified... | reverse complement strand
CTGTCGAGCGTCTGCATCACGGTTGCGAGCATGATCGAGACCGTGATCATGGGCCGGTTGAGCGGGCCGTTCATGGCGGGCGGTCGAGGATGCCCTGCAGGTTCTCGAGCAGCTCGGTCGCCGCGCGCAAGCTCGACGCGTCGAGCTTCGCTAGCAACTCGCGACGAAACGCGTCGGCTTCGGCCTTGAGGTTCTCGTACAGGCGCTTGCCGTTCTCGGTGAGGGCGACTTTCTTGACGCGGCGGTCGGTAGTCGAGGGAACGCGGATCACGAGGCCCGCTTTCACGAGTCGATCGATCATGGCCACCATGGTGGCGCCCTCGACGCCCAAGCGCTCGGCGAGTTCCGATTGTGAGGGTGGCGAACTCGCGCGCGCGGCGACGGCGATCGTGAGCCAACTCGCCTGGCTGACTCCGAGGTGTTTCAGCCGCCGATCGAGCGCCAAGCGCCACGAGCGCGCCGAGTTGTGAAGCGCGGTCGCGAACCGCTCTTGCAGATCAGACATGATGACTCGTCTGCGTGTTAATGAGTTAACTAATCATTAGCTATCGAATCAAAAATATAGCACAAAGGCCGAGAGATTTGAAACTCGCTTAGGTCTTGAGCCAGGTCACGGTCGCCATCCCGAGGATCGTCATCGACAGCGAGCCGATCAGATGCACGGCGATGCCGGAGAATGCCCACGCCAAGCGGCCGGTCTGCAAGAGCGTCACCATTTCGAGCGAAAACGTCGAAAAAGTCGTCAAGCCGCCGCAAAAGCCGGTCGTGAAGAACAGCCGCCATTCTGGCGCCAAGCCCGGGTAGGTTGCGAAGCACGCGACCGCGGCGCCGATGACGTAACAGCCGATCAGGTTGGCAGCGAGCGTTCCGGGCGGAATCGTCGGGAAATATCGGTTCATGGCCATCGCGAGCACCCAGCGCAACAGACAGCCGAGCACGCCTCCGATCGACACGGCAAGAAAGGCACGCCACATGTTCAGGTGTAGCGCGGGCGAGCGTTGACAGATGCCATCGCCAAGATCCTAATTGAGTTGCGACGGCTAATCAAAGCGATGAAGAACCTGCATATCCGAACCGAATTGCCGGGCCCCAAGGCGCGTGCGCTGATCGCGCGCGACGCGCTCGTGGTCTCCCCGTCCTACCCGCGCGACTATCCCTTCGTGATGTCGCACGGCCGCGCAGCGGAAGTCTGGGACGTCGACGGCAATCGTTTCCTGGATTTTGCGGCCGGCATCGCCGTCTGCAGCACGGGCCACTCACACCCTGCAGTGGTCGCCGCGGTCAAGGCGGCGGCGGACCGATTCCTGCATATTTCCTCCGACTATTGGCACGAGGGCCAAGTGCTGCTCGGCGAGCGGATCGATGCGCTCGCACCGATGCGCGAGCCGGTCATGAGCTTCTTCACACAGTCCGGCACCGAGAGCGTCGAGGGTGCGCTGAAGCTGGCGCGGTTCGTGACGGGGCGGCAGAGATTCATCGGCTTCCTCGGCGGTTTTCACGGCCGAACCATGGGTTCGCTGGCCTTCACCGCCAGCAAATACACGCAACAAAAGGGTTTCTTTGCGAACATGCCGGGGGTCACGCACGTACCCTATCCGAACGCCTTTCGACCGCTGTTGGCCGGTCCCGATCAAGGCCGGGCGGTGCTTGCGTATATCGAAGATGTCTTGTTCGTGAGTAACGTGCCGGCCGCCGAAGTGGCCGCGATCCTGATCGAACCCATCCTCGGCGAGGGCGGCTACGTCGTGCCGCCGGACGGATTCCTCGCCGGCCTGCGCGCCTTGTGCGACCGCCACGGCATTCTGTTGATCTTCGACGAAGTGCAATCGGGCATCGGACGCACCGGCAAGCTGTTCGCCTGCGAGCACTCGCAGGTCGCGCCGGACATCATGACGCTCGCCAAGGGGCTGGGCTCGGGCATGCCGATCGGCATGGTCGTCGCCAAGCGCAGCATCATGCAGCGCTGGACGCGCGGCGCACACGGCAACACCTACGGCGGCAATCCGCTGTGTTGTGCGGCGGCCCTCGCCACGCTCGATCTCGTCACCGCGGAATATTGCGCTAACGCCGCGCGCGTCGGCGCCTATTTCCTCGGGCAATTGTCCGCTTTGGCGGAGCGCTTCGAAGTGATCGGCGAGGTGCGCGGCAAGGGGCTGATGATCGGCATGGAACTCGTCACCGACCGCGCCACCCGCGCTCCCGCGCGGAGTCTGTGCGACGCGCTGATCACGCGCGCCTATCACAACGGCTTGATCCTGCTGTCTTGCGGCGCGAGCACGGTGCGGTTCATGCCTCCGCTGCTCATCTCGACGGCGCAGGTCGACGAGGCGCTCGAGCTGCTCGAGCGTAGTTTGATCGAAGCGCTCGGAACCACGCGGTGAAGCGGGTAGCGCATAGGTGCAGCGGGGCAGCGGGTCGGCGGGCCTCGGCCGTGCGGGCGACCGTGCGCTGGCTCGCGCGGTCGCGCCCGATGGCGCTGCTGTTCGCGGCGCTGGTCGGCGTCGCAGTGCCGGCCGCCCATGGGGCCGAGGAAAAGAAGCTCTATATGTACAACTGGGCCGACTACATCGGCCGCGACACGATCAAGGAGTTCGAGCAGCTCACCGGCATCAAGGTCGTCTACGACACCTATGACGCCGAGGAGACCATGGAGGCGCGCCTGCTCGCCGGCGAGTCAGGCTATGATCTGGTCAGCGCATCGCAAAACTTCTTCGGCCGGGAGATCAAGGCCGGCGTCTATGAAACCTTGGACCGGTCGAAGATTCCCCTGTGGCACAATCTCGATCCGCACGTGCTCGCGATCCAGGCTGCCTACGACCCGGGCAACGCGCATGCCGTGCCGTATCTGCATGCGATGAACGGCTTCGCCTACAACGTCGACATGATCAAGGCGCGGATGCCGAACGCGCCCGTCGACAGTCTCGAGATGATCTTCAATCCGGCGATCGTCGCGAAGTTCGCCGATTGTGGCGTGACCTTCCTCGACTCGCCCGAGGACACGCTCGGGCTCGCGATGCGCTATCTCAAGATCGACCCGAACCACGCGGGTCCGGACGATTACAAGGCGGCTGAGCAGCTGCTCATGAAAGTGCGTCGGTACGTGCGCTCGTTCGATTCGAGCGAGTACATGAACGGGCTCGCGAACCGTGAGATTTGCATCGCCATGTCCTGGTCGAGCGACTACGCCAATGCCGGGGCCCGGGCGAGGGCGGTCGGTGTCACCGTGAATCTCGCGTTCACGGTGCCCCGGGAGGGCGCCATGGAATCGTTTTCATCCTTGTTGATTCCCGCAGGAGCGCCGCATCCCGAGGCCGCCTATCGTTTCATCAACTTCATGCTGCAGCCACGGGTGATCGCGGCGATCACCAACGAGATTTATTATGGAAATGATAATATAGCGGCACGGCCTTTCGTGGACCCGCGGATCCTGTCCGATCCGACCTTGTATCCGACTCCGGAAATCGAGGCCCGGCTCTACATCGAGGACGAAGTTTCACCGGCCAGGGAGCGGATCCTGACGCGCACATGGACGCGGGTGAAGACTGGCAAATAGGCGATCGAGACGAGGTTCAGCGTGATGATCCGTGAGCGTTCCTTGAAACTGAGCATCGGTTCGGCCACCGAACTCGTCGTCGAGCGGGAGGACGGTCCGCGCTTCGCCGTGCATCCGATCTGGCTGCGTGAACGCTGCCGGGATCCTGCCAGCATGGATCCGCTCACCGGTCAGCGGCTGCAGGATCCCTCCGACCTCGATCTCGATTTGCAGGTGACCGCCTTGACGGAGCCGCAGCCCGGCCGCTTGCACGTGCGCTTCAGCGACGGCCATGAGGCTGACTTCGACGCGGCCGAGAGTCTCGCCGAGGCGGCGCTGCCGCCGGGTCGGCACGATTGCCCGGAGGAGATCCTGTGGACCGGAGCGCTCGAGCGATTGCCGCGCGCCGAATGGCGGGCCGCGCCGTCGCGGGCCGAACTCGCCGACTGGACCGAGCGCTTCCTGCAGTATGGATTCATCATCTTCAGCGGCGTGCCGAACGCGCTCAAGCAAGTGCTTGCCGTGGCCAGCACCTTCGGCTTCACGCGCGTGACGAACTTCGGCGAGCTGTTCGATGTGCGCTCGACGCCCAATGCCAGCGATCTCGCCTACACGCCGATTCCTCTCGATGCGCATACGGATAATCCCTATCGCTCGCCGGTGCCGGGCGTGCAGCTGCTGCACTGTCTGGTCAACGAGACGAGCGGCGGTCTGTCGACGCTGGTCGACGGGTTTGCGGTAGCCGCAGCGCTGCGTGAACGCGATCGCGACGCGTTCGAGATCCTCGCCCGCACTCCGGTGCGATTCCGCTATCGTGACCCGTGCACCGAACTCGTCGCGAGCGCGGCGCCGATCGAGGTCGACGCCGCCGGGCGGGTGCGCACGATTCATTTCAGCCCCCGGCTCGACTTCGTGCCCTTGGCCCCGCCCGAGGAATTGAGCCGCTATTATCGCGCGCGGCGGGTGTTCGATCATATGCTGCGCTCGGCGGAGTTCGAGATCCGCTTCCTGCTCGCGGCCGGGGACCTCGTGATGTTCGACAATTGCCGATTACTGCACGGCAGGACCGGCTTCGATCCGCGCGAAGGTTTGCGGCATCTGCAAGGCTGCTACATCGACATCGACGGCCCGCGCAGCCTGTACCGGGTACTGCGCCGCCGCGAGCAAGCACAGGCGGCATCGACATGAACGAGATCGTGAGTTTCCGGCGTATGGAGGACGGCACGCGCGAGGATTACGAGTTGCTCGACCGGGTCGAGCGTGAATACGCGAGGGGTCTGCCCGATCAAGTGCTCGCGGCCCTGCGTAAATTGGATCACTCGCTTGGCGGATACCCGGTGAGCCGCCTCGTGCATTCCCTGCAGGCCGCGACCCGCGCGATGCGGGATGGCGCCGACGACGACCTCGTGATCGCCGCGCTGGTGCACGACATCGGCGACGAACTTGCGCCCTACAACCATCAGGAAATCGCCGCTGCAATGCTGCGGCCCTACGTGCGGCCCGAGGTGACTTGGATCGTCGAGCATCACGGTCTGTTCCAGAATTACTACTACGTGCATCACCTGGGCGGAGATCGTAACGCCCGAGACAAATTCATCGATCATCCGTGGTACCAGTCCTGCAAGGATTTCTGCGCTAACTGGGATCAATGTTCATTCGATCCGGACTATCCTACCGAGCCTTTGACGAGTTTCGAGCCCCTGGTGCGCCGGGTGTTCACACGGCCTGCGCACGATCCGCGCTATCTCGCTGGGCAGCCGCTTCGAATGCCGCGCTGATGGCGGCTTGGAGAGCCTCGGGCGTGACGGGTTTGAACGCAACGGCGAAGGCGTTCTGTTCGACATCCGCAGTCAAATCCGTGCCCACGTCGCCGGTGATCACGACGACCGGAAACTCGCCGTAAACCTTGCGCATACGCGCTGCGAGCGCGGCGCCATTTTCCGCCCCGCCGAGCCGCAGATCCGTGATCAACAGATCCGGTGTGCCGTGCGCCGCAAACAGGCCATCGATCGAAGCGATGGAATCGGGTGCCCGAACTTCAGCGCCCCACAGGCGCAGCAGATGCATCATGCTGCGGACCACGTCGATCTCATCGTCAACAACGTAGACGCTGCGACCCGCGACGAGTTCGAACAGAGCGCCGGTACCCTCGATAGCTGAGGATTCAGCCGATTGTGTAGCGCCGGCCAGATACACGGAGAAGGTAGATCCATCGCCTCGGGCCGAAACAAGGTCAATCCTTGCGCCCAGGGCCTCGCACAGTCGCTGCACGATGGCGAGACCCAGGCCGACGCCCTTCATGCGATCCCGCCCGGGATTATTGAGCTGGTAGAACTCCTCGAAGATGCGTGCCCGCTCCGGGGCGGGGATACCCCGCCCGGTATCCGTCACGCTCAAGACGGCGACCGGTTCGGGCGCCTGCGCGAGTCGTACTTCGACCGTCACTCCACCCTCGTCCGTGTACTTGATTGCGTTGTCGAGCAGATTGCGAACGATGCGGCCGATCACCACTGGGTCGCTAACCACGGCGATCGGCTGCAGCCGTTGGACCAGGCGCAGGCCCTTGTCGAGCGCCGGCCGCTCGTATTCGGCGCAGATCGACTCCACCACTTTGTCGAGCAGCATGCGCCGTCGTTGCGGCACGAAATGCCCCGTCGACAACGAGGACAGATCGAGCAGTCCATGCAGTAAGCTGCCGAGGGAGCGGACGATCTGATCGATGCTGGAGGCGAGCTCCCGTACGGTATGCACGGGCGGTTCGGCGCTCAACACGGCGGAATAAATCGCCAGCGCATGCAGCGGCTGCCGCAGATCGTGGCTCGCGGCCGCAAGCACGCGGGCACGCGCCTGCGCGGATTTCTCGGCGCGGTCCACAGCATCCATAACCTCGAGGTTTTTCCTCTCGAGATCGCGAACGAAGCCGTCGCGCTCGTGACGGATTTCGATGGAACGCAACAGTAGTTGTTCGCTGTCCGCCGCCACCATGATCAGAAACCCCCAGTAGACCAGAGCGAGCCAGACGCCGGGTAGTAACTGGCTTGGATGGAGCAGGATCCAGGCCGTCGACGTTGGCATGAAGATGAACGCGGCATAGGCCCCGATCATGTAGCGGGATGACTGTGAGACGGCGACACCAGCGGTGGGCATCACATAGAGGATGATCCCGAGCAACGCTTGGTCGATCACCGGCAGGCGCCAAAGAAATACGGCGCCGCCACCGATTGCCAGGCCGGCGAGACTGGCAAGAGCGACGCACTGCATATGCGCGCGAGTCGGGTTCAAGCGATCGCCCTGGCGCAGTAAACCGACGGCATGGAGCGCCCTGAGACCCTCGACGCAAATCGTGGCGACTCCCCAGGTCAGCCACGCGCGCAGGGGTACATGGGCTTGCACCAGGGCGATCACGCCAATGACGACCAGCGATTGCACCCACGGCATACGCCGCATGGCGCGCGCATGCAATCGAATGAGTTCGATATGGGTTTCCCGCGACGCTGCAGACCGGGCGGGCGAAAGTACCGCGTTCGAGCTCACACCTGCCCCGGTCCGTCGAGCAACCGAAACTGCATGGCCCGGATCACCGCCTCGGTTCGATTGCGTACGCCGAGCGCCTGGAAAACCAGGCCCAGGTATTCTTTGACCGTACTCTCCGAGAGACCGAGCTCCGCGGCGATGAGCTTATTGGAAAGGCCGCGGCTCACCGCCCGCAGGACTTCGTGCTGGCGCGCGCTGAGGATCGGACGCTCCGGTAAGTTCGCGGTGCCGGTCAACACCTGGGCGGGCAGATAGACGGCACCACCCAATACTTGACGCAGCGCCTCGGCCAGAACCGCCGGTGGGGCGCTCTTCGGAATGAAACTCATCGCGCCCGCGTCCAGGCAGGCGCAGATGGTGACCGGATCCTCGGTCGAGGAGACGACTACTATTGCCGCGAGCGGGGCGGCCTCAGCAACTCTCGCGAGCGATTTCAGACCATCCTCCGTCTTGAGTGACAGGTCGAGAAGACAAAGCTGAAGATCCGCGTTGGCTGCGCAAACTTCCAGCGCTTCCGTGATCGTCGCGGCCTCGAACATGACCGCGTCGCGGTGGTAGGTCGTCAGCAACATGCGTAGGCCCGCACGAAATAGAGCGTGGTCGTCTACCAACAGAATTTTCATCGCGATGCCCCTTGCGGTGGTGCCTCGAGTGTAGTCCCACCAGCATTGCATCGAATGACAAAAACGCCCCTACGAACGTAGGGATGACAGGAGAATACCGTTTCCGGTTAGCTATCGAGACCAAATCGAGGGGATGCCATGCGACTGCGGACGGGTCATCAAGGGAGGCCAATGAGCTCCCTGGGTCAGAGGTTCATCAGAAGATTTGTTTACGTATTTGCCGGTGCGGCAACGGCGATCTCGATGGGAATCGCGACCGACTACGGCATCGGGCCGGCTTCAGCGGCCCCCGCGTCGGTGACTGCCAGTACGCCACTCGCGGCGGCAGATGGACGTGCCGGCGGCACCGTGGGTCATGCTATCGGCTCAGACCCCGGTAAGGGCTTTGTGCGCTTGCCGGGCCATGTGCTGGATTCGGTGCGTTTGGCTTCGCATAGGGACCGTATTGCAGACTCGACTCGCCTGACGCTCGGTATTGTCCTGCGGCGAGACGACACCGCTGGTTTCGAGCAGTACATGAAGAAGGTTTACAGCCCGGGATCGGGTTCGTATCGTCATTTTCTGACTCAAGAACAGATTACTGAGCGTTTCGGTCCCTCTGCGAAGACCTATGCAGAGGTGTCGGCGTACATGCGCTCAAAGGGTCTCACGGTCATCAAGGATTCGAAAAATAGACTCACGATCATGGTTCGCGGGTCGCGAAAATCGGTAGAAAGCGCATTTCGACTCCGTATCCAAGACTACCAGTTCCATGACGTCGATTATTTTGCCAATGACGCGGATCCCGCGCTGCCCGAGGCGCTTGCCTCGCGCGTCCTTGGCGTCACCGGTCTATCCAATTTGTCGTCCTCGAAACCGGTGATCAAGAGCTGGGTTTACCAGAATGTCTGCGGCGCCACTGCCGGGGGTGGTAATGGCGGCAGCAAACAGATCAAGAACTGCGTCGACAACACCAACTTTATCTACGCTCAGTATCACGATTCCCTTTGCTCGATTGGCACAGGGGATTTCTCAGCGCCTACGTTGTTGATCGATTCCTACGCGGGCACCATCGTATTCGAGATTGTATTGGCTTGCGCAATGTCCGACATCATCGATTCGCTAAACGGCATTCCCCCGACGATTCCAGGCACTACGACCCCCTTCCCAAGCGCAGTCCATGATCACTTTTTGCGGCAGGCCGTACACCGCGCCGCCACGTCCGGGGAAAATGCGAGTCAGCCCCTCGATGGCACTGGCCAAACGATCGGACTCGTTGAATTCGATTCGTTCAGCCCATCCGATATCAGCGATTATCTTGCCTACATCGGTGCTCCTGCAGCCATCGGCAACAACTTGACGACGACGAAGATCAATGGCGGCGTCTCCGCGCCGGGTGCGGGTGAAACTGAGGTGTTGCTCGACATCGAGACTGCTTTGACTCTCGCGCCGGGAGCCAAGGTGACCGTATACGAAGCGCCATTCAATGGCGGCGTAACGAGCTACACCGGCGTATTCAACGCAATGATCAACGATGGTGTGACCGTCATCAGCAACAGTTGGGCGTCTTGCGAGGATCAAGTTTCTGTTGCGGAAGCTCAGGGCATCGATTCCGTATTACAGGCCGCAGCCGCCTCCGGAATCAGCGTATTTAACGGCACAGGCGACAGTGGCAGCACCTGCCTGGACGGCAGTCCGAATACAATCTCGGTGCCTGCGGATTCACCTAACGCGACGGCGGTTGGCGGCAGTTCTTGGGTTCAAGGCCTCGGTCCGGGGCGCATGTATGGGGTCGAATCCTGGTGGGACGGATCAGGCTCTTCACCCCCCACCGGACAGAGCGGATTCGGAGTGAGCCGGTATTTTTCGCGGCCATCGTACCAAAGCGGCCTTGCGGTCGGGAGTAACCGATCGATTCCGGATGTCGTTGCTCGTGCCGATCCAGCCGACGGAGTGATCGTTTGCCAGGCGGATCTCGGCGGCTGCCCGTCAGGTACGCTCAATGGAGGTACCAGCCTCTCGGCCCCGGAATGGGCGGCCATCGCCGCCGTGCTCAACCAGCGTCAGGGCAGGAATTTGGGAGCGTTGAATCCTCAGTTGTACGCGCTTGCACAGACTGCAGCGTTTCACAACGCGGCGTCGATGAGCAGCGATTTTCAGCACGTTGGCTTGGGTTCGCCCAACATCAATGTCTTGAGCCGCTTGCTGCGCGGCGAGACCGAGGCGGGTATACCGAGCGCCGTCTTATCGATCACCGCTCCTCTCATCCAACCTGCCACCAATATTGTGCAGCCGGGCGGCACGTTTACCGTCCCCGCAGATGGCACGTCTCAGGGTGGCGTATTGGTCAGGCTGTACGACTCGGAAGGCAACAGCGTCAGCGGCAAGACCGTGACGTTGAGTGCAAGCGGCGGCCATGCAGTCATCACGCCGGCAAGCGGAGTATCCACCGTCGACAACGGTGCAGTACCTTTCTTTGCAACCGATCTGACCGCCGAGACGGTCAAATTCACGGCAACCGATACGACCGACGGTGTCACGCTAGCGCCGATTGTCGTGACCTTCGGCGTGCCTGCTGCGACCAGTGCGGGGATCACCGCAGACCCGCCGACGGTGACCGCAGATGGCTCGAGTGCGGCGACGATCACCGTCACGATGAAGGATTCCTTGGACCGCCCGACACCTGGAAAAACCATCAGCCTATCGGATGGCGGTGCACATGCTGTCCTGACCGGACCCGTCCCCGCCGTCACCGATGCCAACGGCCAAATACAATTCACCGCCACGGACCAGGTGAATGAGACCGTAATGTTCAGTGCGGTCGATGTGACCGACGGCAATCTGCCGTTCCCGGGCACGGCGACCGTCACCTACAGCAATAGCAGCGCGACGGCCTGCGACGTCGGGCTGGTGCCGGTCGCGGCGAGCGGCTACAGCATCACGCCTTACATCACAGGGTTGCCCGCTTCGCCGTCAATTTATTTTGGCAACGTGAATTGGAGTTGTTCAGGCGCCAACTTCCCCGCGTTTGCTCCCTCAGGCGAGGTGCTGGAGTCCGACTTCGTCACCGGCGGCGTGTACGAGACGGGGCTGTCTGGCGGCAACGTCTCGAGCGCCAATCTCATCAGCAACCTCAACCTGACGATTGCCAATTTTGTCTTCACCGCGGATGGAAACCTCTACGCCACGCAGAAGGCGACGACGGGAGACTTCACCACGGGGGACATCATCCAGGTCGATCCCACGACCGGCGCCTCGCTGCGCGTCGTTGCCTCCAGTCGCATTTGTCCGTCGAACCTCGCGGTCGATCCCTTGAGCGGGGATCTGTTTTTCGATGATGAATGCAGTGGGGCTGGATCGAATGACGCCTCGCTCTTCCGGCTGATTGACCCGGCAGGTACGGATCCGTCCCGCCCAACCTCCGTGGTCACGTACATGGCGCTGCCGAGTTCGCCGAACGGTGCAATCGCGTTTGCGCCGAACGGTACACTTTACGTGCTTGCCTTTGGCAGTCCGTCATCCACCGTGGAGCAGGTGTCGGCGACGAACGCTGCCAAGGTCACGGTCTCGCAGGTCGCGGGAATCACCACCAGCAGCGGCATCGCGATCGGCTCCACCAATGCCGACGGTAGCGCCCAGTCCTTGATCGTCGACCCTGCGGGCGTGTTATCCGAAGTGTCCATCGCGAATCCGAGCCAGACGACGGTGCTCGCCACGGTCTCCCCGGGCGTCGGGGTCACAGGCCCCGACGGTTGTCTCTACGCAGCGCACTACGACACGGTGTATCGGCTGGCGAACAGGGCCGGCAGCTGTACCTTTGCTCAGACCAGCCGTGCCCCATTCATCAACTTGACGCCGGCCACGGTATCGCCCAATCCGGAGCAGGGTAACGCGCAGACATTCACGGCAACGTTGAACAATGTCAGCCCTCGCGCGGGCGTGCCGATCGATTTCATCATTGGCGGCGCCAATTCGCAGCGTTTGCTTGCGCATACGAATGCCAATGGGGTGGCTGTCGCTTCCTATTCTGGAGCCGTTGCCGGTTCCGACCTGGTGACGGCAACCGCAACCACGGGTAGCAACACCCAATTACAATCGAACTCCGTCAAACTGACTTGGGCAGCGGGTCGCGATTTGACGTTTATGACCTTGAATCTATCACCCCAAGCCGCGCAGGCCAATGTGCCGGTGACCATCACGGTCTCGTTGAGCGACGTGACCGAGAGCCCGATTAGCGCCGTCTCCGGGCAGTCCATCACAGTGAAGCTAGGAACCTCTACCTGCACGGCGATCACCAACTCGACGGGAACTGCTTCATGTTCGGTGACACCAATGCAGATTGGTGCAGCGGTCTTAAGCGCAAGCTTTGCTGGTACGACGCAGCTCACGCCTGCCGCTGTGACCGCCGCCTTCAACGTGAGCGTACCGCTGACACCCGCTCCAACGGTGACGCTCAGGGTCAATCCGACGACCATAGCCGCCGGTACTGCTGCGACCCTGTCTTGGTCGAGCAGCAATGCGACCGCCTGCGCGGCCAGCGGTTCGTGGAGCAGTAGCGAAGCAACAAACGGCACCGAGACCGTCACGCCGGCGAGCCCCGGCAGCTACAGCTACAAACTGACCTGCACGGGCAACGGTGGGAGCGCGGCGGCCACGGCGGTGCTGTCCGCGACCTTGGTGACCGTGACCGTGACCGCGCACTCGGGCGGCGGCGTGATGACCTGGCCGATCGTTCTATTGTTGGGGCTGCTGGCGATGCTGCGATTGCGCGGGATCGGAGGGGCTCCGGGACATCGGGCTCCGGGGCATGGCAAGGCCGTCCATCTCGGCGTCGGAGGCGGTTGTGTCGGTGCTGGCGTATGTCTCCTCCTCGCGAGCAGACCGCTATGGGCGGATCAGTCGCCGGCCGGCGGTACCGCAGTCGGCGCCTCGAGCGCATGGCTCGAGCCGTTCTATGTCGGAGTCCGCTTCGGCACCATGGTCACTCGTCTGAATGCACGGAACATCGACGCCGGACTCGACGCACTCGGCTATCCCGGAGTCGCCGCAAGCACCGGCGAGTCCGAACCGGCTGGCACGGTGTACATCGGCTATGAACTCGCGCCCCATGCTGACCTTGAGTTCGGCTATACGCACCGCAGTGCGAATGTCGCCACCTTGGACGGCACCGTGCGCTCTGTGGCGAGCGTGCTGCCCTTATTGCAAGATACCAGCGAACTGATCCGCGGCTACGGCAACGTCTATGCGTTGTCATTTCGTCCGCGTGTTGAACTCGCGCCCAAGCTCATGCTCGATCCGCGGATCGGGGCTTTTTTCTGGGATACCAAGACCGCCGTGCAGGCCTTGGATGTGCGCTTCGATAATACCCACTCCGGCGGCGGCTTGACGCTCGGGGTCGGGCTTGCCTACCACCTGTGGCGCGGCCTGGAACTCGGGGCGGGCGCCGACTTCTTCCGCGGGGTACCGAATAACATCGGCACCCTGTACGCCGGGACACTCGAGTGGCGCTTCGGGCGTCAATAAAATCCTCGCGCGAGCCTAGGAATCCGCGGCGCGCATCTCCTCGATGCGCCGCCGTTCGCCGCTGCGCAGCAGATAGCCTGCGATGATCACGCAGATGCCGACCGCGCAGATGATCAGGCTCGCGAGCGCGTTGACGTCCGGGGTAACCCCGAGTTTCACCTTGGAAAAGATCACCATCGGCAGCGTGCTCGCACCGGG
>Ga0116231_10011648_pt1 | contig 13395 bp, 16 predicted proteins | sample S1TSphgellanicum_2_FD_89695 | JGI IMG/M metagenome (GOLD analysis project Ga0116231, IMG submission 89695) | Host-associated microbial communities from peat moss isolated from Minnesota, USA - S1T2_Fd - Sphagnum magellanicum MG | ecosystem: Host-associated > Plants > Peat moss > Unclassified... | reverse complement strand
ATTTTTTTTCTGCAAAGCTTTTATAGTTTCCAATTTTTTTACAAATTAAAAAAAAATCTTTGCTAAATTCTATATTAGGCTCTAATAGGTAGCCAGAAATATAGAATCAATTCTTAAACTTTTTACTTTCATATTTTGTTGATAGCTAAATTTGGCTAATTCATGTTAAGCATGATCACCATTGAGTAACATCACAAAATTGGAAAGCAAAAAAAGAAAAAAGAAAGAACACCACTGTTGAGCCAACAAAGCTGGAACGTGATAGAGAGCTCATATGAAACAAGGACAGAAAACTTGATAACTTCATAGTTATAGAGTAGGTAGGTGCCCTTTTTAGGTGGACTGTTGGCGCTTGTGCCTACGTCAAATCGTATTTATTGACTGGTTCCTGTTTCCGATTGGCTAGATAGTCTGATTGGTGTATCCGTGTTGCTATTAGTAGTCTCCCACCTACCTTCCTATTTTGCAGTCTTAATTTGAGTTTTTTATGGGTGGGGTTGGAAAGAAGTACCTAACTTAAACTTGAAAGTGAGAAATATGTTTGCTGGGTCACATACTGAGCACCATTGGAGATGCTCTAAGTAAGTAAAACTGGCAGGCACTGCTCCTCATCAGCTGCCTGCTGCACCTCATCATGCATGTCAGGCAGCTCTCCACGCCCCTGAGTTTTCCATGTACGCAAACGCGCATTTAATAAGTATCACGGACGCAGCAGCCATGGTGAAGAAGACTTGGGGGCAGTTGTTGTTGTCGTCGTTGTTGCATTGCGAACAAATTGGAGCTGTGAAAGGAAATTGTTTCCTGCTGCTGCAGGCGCAAAGAAGAAGAAGAAGAAGAAGGCGGCGCGTTACTAGAAACTCTTCTCCCAAGTGTCGGAAGAGCTTGAGGAAGAGGATTAATAATCGTGGGGTGAAATGGAAGTTTAGTGGTTTGTTTGAGCAAGACAAGCTCTATTGGACGCGGACGCGGAAGAAGGAGCTCCAGGACGCGGACGAGTCGAAGGAGAAGGAGAGGAAGGTGCAGAAGAAGAGTCACACTGCAACATCGGCTGCTATGAGGAGGGGTGCAGCTGGGTCTTTGACCAGGAAGACCAGGCCGAACAACCCGAGGAGGAATGCTATTGTTACTAGTGATGATTGTGCGAGTAGTGCTGATGAGCCTGTTGTTGTAGGGAGGAATTATATTATGGAGGAGAAGAAGGAGAAGCTGGATCAGGAAGGAGAGATTACAGTCGTTGCAGACGAATATAGTAAGGGGAACCATGCTGTGAGTGATGCCGGAACGGCGAAGAAGGCGTTGCCGGCTTTGTTGCAGGCCAAGTGCGAGGTTTTGACAATGGAGAAGGAGCTGGCTATGCAGAGGTGGAGGCAGCAGTGCGTGGAGATGGCTAAGGCGGCGGAAATGGCGCAAACGCTGCGGGCGTCTGTGGAGACGATACTGGAGGTGAGAGACTCTCATTTCTTCTTATCCAGTGCTCTCTTTCAGTGTCACGGCAAGCTGCTTCTTTCTTTCGTTGCCGCAGAAAAAGGGGGTGACTTGCCGATAATCAGAAGAGAAGATTTGGTTCATGAATCACTGTCGAGTTTCGTGGCTTTTTGTTGTGCAGGCAACCACGAAAGGCAGTAGGATTTCGACAGTGCCCTGCACCGCCAGTACGAAGAAGGTAGAAGAAGACGGGGTTGATCTGGTGCAGAGAATTCAGCAGCTCCAAAAATCCAGAGTACAACGGGAGCTCGAGAATCAGGCCAAGACTGTGCAAGGGAGGGTTGAAACACTGCAAAACAGATGCAAAATCAGAAACACAAATTATCCAGTTGTGTTGCAGAAAAACAAGGAAAATCAAAGTGAACTCAATCGGCAAACACTTGCTGTTGTTAGCCCTTCAAACTTGGCCTTGGTAAGAAGCCCTTCCTTCAAGAATGAAATTCTGTAGGATGACTCTGTAGGTGCCAAATTCAAGGAAAAAAAACACAGAAACTTCCGATTCTGATAGGTATTTATCAGGGGGAGAAGGAATCCTGAAGTGGGAGGATGGATTTGGACCTCCTTCCGTACCTTGTGCAAGAGACTTATGGATTCACAACAGATTAGGATGTGCAATGCACTACTATTACATCTGAGACAATAGTTTCAATGTTTTGAAACAGAAGGGCAACATCAAATCAAATCAGACATCTTCTTTGCAAGAGACTCAAGGCAATGATAGAGAGCAAAAGGAAAACATTGACCAAATAGTTACACAGGTGAATTTTCTTGCTTTGGTTGCATTCTTTAGGCCTTTATAGTTTTTGACACTCTTTTTTCCTAAGTTTCTACTGGTTATCTATGTGCACTGTTGCATTCTAAGCACCCCACATTGCAGGTTGCACATACTTCCTGCTCAGTCAGCAATTTTTGCCCGGTTTTGATTGTCACCTAACAAAGTTCCGAATTCTTTGTGCTCAGTGGTGTACTTGATCACAGATTTTCTGCATAGCAATCCAGGATGGGAGACCTGCTATCATATCATACTGTGGAATGACAAAATATCATCCCTTTTGATGCAATGTTTCTGTACAGGTCAGGGCTGATGCTGAGGAGTGGGCACAAATTCAGGGTGTGCTGAAGCATGTAAAAGGCGAGATGAAGATCTTGCAGCAGAACTGTGACAGTTGGGAACAGCGCGCTCTTTGTGCTGAATCCAAGTCTGCCATCTTGCAAATTGAGGTATAACAAATCAAATTTCTCTGTAGGGAATGAAGTGGAGCTACTTACAGTGGAGATTTTGTCTGCTTGATTCCATGTCTGATCTCACCTTTTCATCTCAATGCTGCCCCAAGAAATCTCCATGACTCTTGTGCTCTATTGCTGCTTTACAAGGACCCTTTTTGCCTTGATCATCTATTGAAACTGTCTGTCTAGAAATAGCCAGAAGCTGCAGCCAATTCCTTGTAGAACAGATACCACCCAGAAATTACTGAGATGGTAGAAAAACTAAGACGTCCCTCAGGAGTGAAAATTGTTACATGTCTGAGCCAACACTTTTGGAACCAGGAGGAAGCATGGCGAGTGCAAGCTCAATTATCTGAACAGAAGATCAAAGAATTGGAGAGTGAGATGGCCCAACTGAGGGCCACCATGGAAGAATTGAAAAGCCATGTTGCATCAGAACAAAGCCAGTTGCTACAAGCATGCAGCAACCATGGCTATGCTCTGGTCTTGAAACCCGTTCTGAGGAAAAGTAGCAGTGATATTTGCACATGTAACATCTCCAGTAATTTTGAAGAGTGCAAAGAATGTGAAGAATGGTGTGACACACCCATCACACAGGACCAGTTGACAGAGCAATTCTTATGCAAGGCATGTGCTTCAAATGCATACAAATTCAACAGTGTGGAACGATGTATGGCTTGTCAGTCAGTACAAAGAGTTCCAGATCCTTCAAGTAGTTCAACACCAAGAATTCAAAGTCTCTCACAAAATTCAGCCAGGAACATCCATGAGGTAAATGACATGAGAGGAAAAAGGTGTCCTCATAAGCCAAAATTGAAGATGTCCCCTGATGGAGCACTGAAATCAAATGATGAAAGAGTTTTGTCAAGCTCAAATGAGATGACAATAAGTGAGGTTGAGAGATCTTTGGCACAAAAATGGTTCAAGCAAAGACAATCACACAGAAGACCAAGCAGTGCACACAGTGATGCTTCCCTCCAGGAAAACAAATCAACTGTGGTTTGAGCTCAACCTAATTTAACAAGGCACAAAAGTGATGGGAAGAATCCAATGAAGAAGCCAGGACCACCATCTGCTTCTGACTTGAAGGTTTCTCCACCTCACCTATTTCAGGAGCGGCTTCCTTTGAAAGAAATGTGCAGGAACACAGTACTTGAGCGTTGAGGAAGAACATCATCTTTGTGTTCGAGTATGAATCATTCAGTGCTTGCAAGCAGTGTGTCAAATGTCTGTTGGCATCTCTGTGACCTGTATACCAATCTTTTTGCTGTGAAATTATGTGTTTTCTGTGCTTTGTAGGAGTTGTGGCAACAACTGTATTATCTACACCATGGGGCCTTACAAGGTCCAATTAACTGAGTCTTCTTGGATGTGTTAAAAGTCTCCACTTGGTCCCCAAAGTATCAAGAATCAAAACTGGATGTATCATTCTGTTGATGCCTTTGTCCAGTTGAAAGAGGAAATGTGTAATTTTGTGGGGAAATGCCACAGATGATGGGCTCAATGCTAGTAGCAATTTATCTTAAAATTTGGGCTAGTTTTCAACCTTATTTGTATGCAGAGGTTTTAGTCACAATGACATTTCTTGCTTCTTTCATGCTGGATATGAGATCTTGTAATCCAGGGCATAGGTGGCTGAGGTTCGAAGTTCTAACTCTCCTTCAAGTTCCATCTCCCAAGGGTAGTTGTGCTTTTGTACTAGATTGTGTGTTTGTGTGTGTTTTGGGTTGGCAAACCAAACTGCCTTCGCTGCTGGATTGATCAGATTAGAGGTAAGCCCTTGAGAAATCATTGATTTTGACATGTGCAGTTGCTGGAATGGAATCAGAACTGCAGTAGAACTTGGTTCCATACTTCAATTGGCCACTGAGCAAGCAAGGAGACTGCTTCGACTTGAGCATGGTCTCAAATCATTCATATTTCTTTACTTTCCTCCTGTTTGAGCTTAAATGGAGTGTGGAAAGGAGTAAAAACTGGACATCATTGAGTTGAGAAAATGGAGAAAATTTAGCTTGTGACTAAATGTGTCTGAGGGATTTTGTTTGTTCTGAAATGCTGGGGTGAATCCAAGAAACAGGGAAATTCCCAAGGGCCAGAAACCTACAAGAAGATGGAGCTTGTTGAAGATTTGTGAGGTTGATGTGATACATGATCTGGATGCACACAGGATTGAATCTTGAAAATTTGAAGATTAACATCCCCTAGATAAAATCCTGAATGTTTAAGGATTAACAAGTGAACAAAAGTTATTCCAGCCAGAAGTTGGGAAAGTGGGTTTTTGATAAGAATAAGGGTTTAAGTTGATTGAATGAAGACATTAGATGCAAGAATGAAGTTGAATGTATTTCTACATGCCAACTGTGATTTGTTGCCCGAACAAATTTATGACCCATGAATTCTCACCTAGTTCAAATTTAGGACAATCTCTTTCAGACTCATGATATGCTACAGAGGATTGAAGCTCATTTTCATAGTTTTGGTTTTCGAATAATTCATTCCGCCCCCACAATCCTAAAGCTGGTGTCACCCACATAAAAACATGCATACCACCCATATAGCCTGGTCCTGTGCACCCTTGGCAAATTCAAAAAAGAAAAAACCTTTTCAATTTGTGCTAAGAGTCATGACATATATAATAGATGATGTTTTAAACCAAAATCACTAAGGACTTGAGCTTCAGATCATTTGATAATCAATCAGACAATATATGGTAGAACAACCCATCATTGATTATTCTTGGGCGCATGAACACCTAGACCACCCAGAAGAATGCCCATGGTCTAGTATCGGGCAATGGGTGGTTGTTGAATTATCTCCTAAATTCAAATGCCCAGTTCAAAAAATTAGTGCAATACAGGTTCCTATTTCATTGTGCAATCCACTCAACATTGAGTGTGAAGACCTTTACCATTCAATGCTGCCTGAATGGTTCATGAAATGCATAGTGGACTGGGATTTGCTTTGTAAAAATAAATTGTTTTTCATCTTTCTGTTTAGGGATGGAAATTTTGTAGTCAGTCGCCTACCTATTAGTGTTCAGTAATGAGGAATCACCTCTCTTGGACGAGATGATAAATTATTTCACACAATTAATGCGTGTTTGGTAATAAATGGGGCATGTGAAAAATAAGAAAGAAAATAAACATGGATGTGTCTGCACCATGATTGGTGATGGACATGAGTATAAAATTGTAAAAAGGTTTTTTCTTTTAGATTTTGCTCTTGTGTTCATCTGTTTTCATTGATGCAAGAGGACTTGTTTGGAGTAAGTTCATATTGTTTTGTGATAGGAGGGTTTAAGTTCATGGATCAAGTCTAGCTTGTTCAGTAATAAGGTGATGCACATTGGTTGCACATGAGAATTTGCATTCATGAGGAAATGGCAATTTTTTTTTGACAATTATTTTTGGACCTACTTCAAGGGAGCCATATCTCGCTAATTTCAAAACTAAATGCAGTTTTGTAAACAGCTTTAGGGCTGCTAGGTGGAGGGTTTCCAAGAGTTTTTGGAGCTAGAAGACTGATAGTGACAACAGAGCAGACACCAGCTCTTCTAGCCCTTAAGTGTTGCCTCCCTTTACGAGAAATATTTGGCCTCAGAGAGTACCTATCAAGAGTAAATTCATAGAGTCTCAATACTGCTTTGATCATCATCTTTCAGCTATGCACCATATTTTTCTGCCAGTGAAACAAGGGTCAATAGCAATTATCCTTGCTCACAATTTTAACACAAGAAAATGCACAAACTATCTGGTTTGAATTATGAGAGTATCTTCAATTCAAATCAACATTGTCCGATCATATTTTCCTTGTCCTTCATTTCATTCCAATAATTGGATCTTTTGTTACTACAAGTCTTTTTGGTTTACATTGACCACAAAAAAATCATTGATAAGTCATTTAGTAGAGAAGGAATTCTAAAAAATTCAGTTATATCACAAATCCTACTTTAGGTGGGAAATGATTGTTAGCAAGACAATGAAGTTGTTAGCCAGCTACTTTTCCCCAAAGGAGCAAATTATGAGCAAGATGAGATACTTAAAGGTTTTAGACATGTTCATAAAACATTGAATAGTGCAAGACATTTCACTATAAGTTCGAGAAAAACCAAAGGAAAAACACTTTTAAGTTTTGAGATGTTTAGTTAGGTTTGACAGCAAATAACAATCAAAGGTAGGAACAACAATGAATAATGGTGGGAACCCTGAGAACAAATATGGTTTCAAGGTGAAGCAGAATAACCTAAAAACAAAAACTATGAGTTTAATTTTACTTTTAATCAAGAATGTCTTTGTAAACATAGACTATTGAGTGTTGTTGGTTTTTGCTGTTTTCCTTGTTATCCTTGTTATTATCATTCATTTTGACCACTTGCCATAGAACATTGATTTGAACCAAGTTTCAAATGTGCTTACATGGTTATATTTGTTCTCCTAACTTCCCCCAAATTAAAAATGAATGTATTATACTTCAGCATGTAAAACATTTATATACTTCATTGCACCCCTAAAGCAGATTTGAATTAAGAGGTCTAAGATTGGGGATGATAGCTATGTGCAGATCATTTAGCCAATGATAGAACCTAACATTTAAACAAATGGATTAAAAGGCCCAAAAGAATGGTTGATGGTGTGATGATGGCCAATCATGGATTTATACCGACCAAATGTAAAATGTTGTTGGATTCAATTTGGGTGGATTGGATCCTGCGTTTTGTGTAGGGTAATGGCCTTGGATGGGGATGTTCTGGATATAAGGGGCCAGGGCAAGGCATAGCTAAGCCTAGCTCCGACACTTTTGGGAATGTCCCTGCTCCTCGGGGAATAACCAAGCATAAAGGAAGCGGCCGATGATGAAATAAACATTTGTAATCTTGAGGCAATGATGGATACATAGATCACCCTATACTAGTCTCTCTGAGCTCTAATCAGACACAAGCTTGTTCCTGATCTCCATTTTTAATCCAAACGCAATATCAAAACTTTGGGAAAAAAAACAATCTGTAGTGCATTTTGTATTGTGATTGTAGCAAATTGGAACTATGAGCATTACCATACTACAGGTCTGGTTTTTCAAATGACAATTATCTGCAAGTGACAACACAGGCAAAATGGTCTTGAGCATCCCAACATAATGGATTTTTGTTCTCTTCAGTATTGATATTACTGAAGCTGCCTTGGGCAACAAGAATTTCATCAAGCAGGCAATGTGCACCATTCAAAACTTGATATTACATTACACATGGGAATTTAGAGAGATATCAAATAAGGTAAATATGGACAAACCTGAAAATACCAGGCTCTCCTTCATCATCAACTTGTCCTGCTATGAGGAGGCAAACCAAGCCAAGCACACAGGAAGACCATGTTTAAAAAGTTATTTCCATCAAGAGACTTAGTAGACGAGAAACTTGTGCTGCTCATCAGCTTTGAACTTCCTCACTGATATACTTATGCACAACCCCAATACCAGAATTTAAGCTTTGGCACATATCCCTACCATTTTTGCAAGTCCTGCAGCAGACAAGTGAGGAAAAGAAAAGCAAGGAGAAGGGGTTCTTTCCCATAACTGCAACATGCAGTATCATGTAGAATCAAAGACCTCTTGTGGCAGACACCTCCCTCCTTGGAAAGAATCATGAAGCAGTGCAAAGCAATGTAAGAATCCATTTAACAAATGCAGGTAGTGTCTTTTGACTTGAATGGGACCTACCCACAATTCTATTCATCCCAGTAGTGTGTCCCAATCACTCACCTGCCCATGCAATTGTAGCTAGTGTTATAACCTATACAAGTCTTAAGCAACAATTAAATGCTTGAAAAAAGTTGATGGTATTAACCACCAACAAAGTCATCAAATGATTGTGAATTTAGGGGCTGGCCCAAAGTTTGTTCAAGTTGATGGTAATAACCACCAAGGAAGTCATCAAATGTTTCCATGAGGGGTTCTTTGCCCATGGTTATCTCTTCATGTCTCCACATCTCTCCAGCTCATACATTGGAGATTTTCTCTACATGAACCTCACCTTTTAACCCCAATAACTCCAATATTGGATTATCCCGAGGTAATGAGGTAGATTTGACTGATTCAGCAATCTCATTAGCACTTTCCTCTCTTAGTCGTGTACCTTGCTGGCCCACAACAGCAGCAGCCACCCTGGCAGCCAAATTTCCAATTCCTTCTAGGTCTGTAACCCCTCGAAGCAAGCCATACAGGATACCACCAGCATAAGCATCACCTGCCCCACATGTATCAACTGGAACACAGGGAGCAGGAGGGATGTAAACAATTTCTCCTCCCAATGCAAGGTATGAACCTCGTGCTCCATCTGTTACTGAGACAAGTGGACAATACTGGCTTAGGTGCTTTATTGCCTGCTCGGGGCTGGAGTCATCATTGAATCCACAAAGGGCCCTTGCTTCATCAGTATTGGTGAACAAAATATCCGCACTCTTACACATTACATCCCTGTAAGATAAACAAGGATGGAACTTCAGAAAAGTGGCATGAGAGGACAAAAGGCTAGACCTATTACTCCATTCCTACTGCATATATGCTTCACAAAAAAACTAAAGCAATTGCTAGCCTTCTCTGGAAAATGTAACATGCAAACAATATCACTGTTCTGCATGCATCGTTGTTCTGATTCCAATCTGAGATCCTGCTGCCAAATTAGCAATCTGGTGCACACTCCAGTTCAAACACAAATCACAACAGGCACTTGCTAGTAAGGTGGATTTTGTTTAGTAAAATGACCAAAACTGCTGATGGTGCTGCTCCACACAAGAAACATCGCTGGCAGTGAGAGCCACCAAAACTCCTTGCTGATGTGCAGCCTCACAAGCTTGTGCTATGGCCTCAATTGTTCGAGGGATTTCCCAAAGATAGCCCTCCACTACTAGGACTCTGCTCTTGCTTATGGCAACTGCCAAGTTTGCATCAAAGTGCACCACTGACGACATTCCCTGCAGAGAAGTAAACCCAGCCTCTGAAACCATGCTTGGCAGCACAATATCCACTTGTACCCTCCTACCCACCTCCTAACCTAAATGGGACAAGCTACTCCACAAATATTTTGTAGTGTAAGTAGCATAACTGCAGAATGTGGTTTGATGTCAGATAGAGGGAAAATTACCTGGTAAGACAGCATGGTCCGCTGGGCATCAGGTGTGGTTAACACAATGACATTGCCAGTAGTACCATCTACAATAGGCTGTGACAGGAAGTGCACATTTGCTCGTAGCAGTTTTGTTCTGCAAAAAGTGACAGTGGAACTTCAAGCCACTGAAATAGGACATTGTTAATTACTGGCTGAAATAGGACCACTGACAATTGCTTCAAACTTCCCTCCTTAAGTTTCTTAATCTTTTGACTTTTAGAAGAACACAGCAACATGCTGGATAAAGACCTTTGCAAACTTACAAAACTATTACTTTTGCTGGCATATCTATGTACTGTCTTCACACTACAGAATGATTCACAACTGGTAGAGGGATGATCACCATACCTGTAGAAGTCACCCAAGGTATCCCCTCCAATGCTGCCAGTCATTGCCACATTTATGGTTGGGTTGTGGCTGGTAGCAACCCCTAACCTGGCCAGTGCAACAAGAGTGTTGGACAGTGATCCTCCAGCAGCAAGCTTGTAGCTGTGCCCATCGACTGCCCGCAGCACATGCCCCCTCTCCTCCTGGTCAACAACTTTTCTAGAGCCCTTGACCAAACCTAATTTGTCCAGGAAATCATCACCTACCATTGCTGAGAAGTCAACCTGCCAAAACAAAGCAGAATTTTCAGCAAAATTTACAGATCTGGACTCCATAGAGCTCCACATTTTGTGAAAACTTTAAATACCATGAAGAAATCTGTAACAAATTCTGGATACCTGCAACATGAACGAAGAAAAAGACTCACCATTGCTTGGCCAAGTCCCACTACATCCCAGCAATCTGGCATTACTCTGACAGGAGCACCAAAAGATTGTTTCCCAGGTCTCTGCATATCAGCATTGACCTACACATCAAACATCCCTGTCAGAATAGCAATCTTGTTGTGCTGTCATTGTGCATGCATGCCATCCTCTCTCATCCCAGAAGGACCCCTAAACATTGTGCAAATGAGTAACAAATCATATCAGTGCACTACACAAACTGGTATGAACGAGGCATGTGCAATGGAGGTCCCGAATTGTGACATCGCCCAGACACCGAGGAGGGCAAAATCAAAGAGCGAAGACGATCTCACACAGGGATATACTGACTAAAGCAAAGCCAACCAATAAAGGATCGATGGAAAAGCCCCCCAGGAAACCGAAAAAACAAGAGCGCCAAACCCTATTCATTGTTGCACAAGTCACAACGTCCGTTGCAAACAAATGCCCTGCAAAAAACCTCGTTCCCGGAATGCACACAGGAATTACCGCCACTGACCTGACTACAGCTTTCCGATTCCTTGTCACAGCAATCGCACACCTTGTGACGCCGTGGCCTATCCCACTTGCAGAGGCACAGCAGCCTCTGAATCAGGTAGAACAGGGTCTGCTCCCCCTTGAGCAAGCCATTCCCACCGCCATAGCTCACGCGACTAAAGCGGCGAGTCTTCAGGAAACTGCTTTGCGCCCAGGCCCTCAAGCTCTGCAATTGCAATAAGAACAACTGCCGGAAACATGAGAGTTCATCAATTCCAACCTCCGACACCACTGCTGCCGTCACTGTCGATGCCCCCTCCACTGATGAAGACACGGCAGCAGTAACAGCAGCACCCCCAGGCATGATAGCAGGAGCTTTGGCTACTACACCGGCAGCCATCACCAGAGACCTTTCCCTTCTCAGACGCCTCCCAATCCCTTCCCCCAAACTGCCTCCTTCTGTCTCCTCACCAAAATTGCACCGAAACACATACAAATTCCGATGCCACAACAAACAACACCACCACCACACAACAATAACAAATTGCCGCCGCCAAATTCCTTCTTCCCACGAAGAAAAACCACCACCGCACTCGCTCCGCAATTCCCTGGCAATAGCGGAAAACCCACTCGACGGATTCCGGCTCCGGAATGCAAAAGAGATTACACGAGCAGCAATCGCATGGCATGGCAAATGGACTCAGAAAACGCGGCAAAACCACGATGCTCGAAGGAATCAACAGGGCGTGCAGGCAAGGCGATTGCAAAGGGAGGCAACGCAGAACAGAACTGAACAGAACAGAACTCACTTCCTGCTGACTTTATTTGTTTGTCTCGTTGCCTGCCGCGCAATGTACCGCTTTTTTGATGTGCGAGATTTCGCCAAAATGAGAGAAATAAAAGGGGAATATTCTGTGGAAATATTGCCATTTTTTCTGAAAATAAATCATCAAGTTTCCAAAAAAGAAACTCTTTTTTTGGTCACATTTGGACTCTGATTTGATTTCAGTTTGGAAGCAATGTTTAAAACTATTTTTAAAACTATTTAGACATTTTTTTGCATTTAATGTTAAATCCTTCTTGGGAATCTAGCAAGCTAACGCAACACACAACGTCAGAAAATTGAAAAAAAATCACATTGCCGCACATGTTTTTTAAAAAAAAAGAAAACCTTTCTTTCATTTTTTTTAATGCAGGTTAGCCGAAATGACGATCATCCAGAAGACAGTTTACCCAAATTTGGCTATAACCCGGATATGAAAGTAAAAAAAAGTTCAAGCTTGCTTCACATCTTTGGTTACATGCTAGAAACCCAGTAGAGAAAATCTGGCGAATTGTTCAAAAAACATTGTCGAAATCTGGCGACTAGACTTCATTTGTTTGTCTCCTTGCCTGGTCTCTGGTCGTCGTTGACGCGTGCACCAAGGCCATTGCTTTTTCCCACCCCCCAATAACTGCGCACCGTCGACTCCAGTCCGAATCTGAGCATCGGACGGCATCAAATCATGCCTGTTAATTGTACGGTACTAGGAGTCGGGAATCGGGATTCCTGCCGCGATCCGACGGGCGGGTTTCAGCGACCAAGAGGACCCGGCATTTTGGGAAGTTGTGAGAACATTTGCATTGGGGGGGGGGGTGTTTTCTGGTGTAGGGGAGGTCCCCATACGAGTGGGTTCTCCTAAGCGAGGGTGTTCCCAACCGATGGAGAACACACGAGTATGGGAACCTCCACCTACGTAAAAATCTCTTCTTTTTCTTTCCTTCTTGTTTTTTTGAATTTTCTTGATCTGTCCCTTTCCTCCTTGTGTTTTTGAATTTTTCTGATCCATCCCATCAAAAAATCTTTCCATGGGAACATGGGAACATAGAAATATAGTGCAAACTCCCTCACCGCATAACTCCCTAGGAATCTTTTGCTGAGGGAGATCCCTCACAATACAACAAGAAATAAAAAGAGAGGTTTTGACATGTCCCAATCGGGCCTCCTTTTTGCCCATGACCGCCTGCCTGCCTCTTGTCGGTCAGTCCCACTATGATTGACTTTCCAGTGTGCATTAACTCCTTGGTTACGCAACTTAACCATTTTGTCGGCCTTGCCTACCAAGGCAAGGATATTCTGTTTAGATTCAGTATAGAGTATAGTAGCTTAAGGGTTTTTGGCCCCTAGGTAATAATAATAGGTCTATTTTTATATGAGGATTTTTGAAACATGATATTTTGCCTTGTGTTGAAACTTGAGATTAATTATAGAGTTATAATATCTCGAAGGGTTTTGGT
>Ga0116231_10011647_pt1 | contig 13395 bp, 5 predicted proteins | sample S1TSphgellanicum_2_FD_89695 | JGI IMG/M metagenome (GOLD analysis project Ga0116231, IMG submission 89695) | Host-associated microbial communities from peat moss isolated from Minnesota, USA - S1T2_Fd - Sphagnum magellanicum MG | ecosystem: Host-associated > Plants > Peat moss > Unclassified... | reverse complement strand
TGCCGCGGTTCCATCCATGTTGGATGCTCTGTTGGTTCGCTGTTGGCGCTGTCTCGGCCTATGGTCAGGCTGCTGCGCCGGCGGCTTGTCCGTGGCTGACGCAGGGTACGGCGGCGCGCGTGCTGGGCGGGGATGTATTGGTGGATGTGCAGGTTTCCGAGGCGGGTGAGGGGAGTTGCGCCTTTGTTCGCGGCGCGGACGCGAAGACTTCGCTCCGGATTGAGGTGAGCAAGACGATGCTTGCCGGTTGCGGCGGGGACGCGACGCAGTTGAAGGGCATTGGGAATGAAGCGCTCCGGTGCACCTTGCCGGCGACGGGGGATCATGTGACTGAGAAAATCAGCGGGCGCGTGCGGGATCGTTACTTCACTTTGATTATGAGTCGTCCGGGCGGTACTGCGGCGCATCATCGTTCGAACGATGCCGAGGATGACGCGATGGAACAGGCTGCCGAGTCGGTTGCTGGCAATCTCTTCTAGCGGTTCGCGATTTCGCGCGGTCCGGTGCGGCATTGCTCAAGGTGGGACCGGCTTTGTGCTGTAGTCTGGAATCCGCGATGTCTGGGATTCTCGCCGCTGGGTTGGAGAGCGCATGACGTGGGATTCCGACAATTGGGAGCAGTTGCAGCGGTTGTTTCATCTGGCTGCGGTGACGCCCGCGGCTGAGCGTGAGCGGGTGCTTGCGGAGGCTTGTCCGGATGCGGAGTTGCGCGAGCAGGCGATGGCGATTGTGACTGCGGGCGAGGTTGAAATCGAAGAGGAAGCTGCGCCCGCTCCGGCAGTGCTGAGCGGCAAGATTGGGCTGTACACGCCGATTCGCCTGCTGGGCTCGGGCGGTATCGGCTCTGTATATCTGGTGGAGCGCAGGGTGGGCGGAGCGCTGTTGCGGTCGGCGATGAAGGTGCTTGCGCCGCATGCCGCCGGACCTACGTTTGTGGAGCGTTTTCATCGCGAGCAGAAGATCCTGGCGTCGCTGGATCATGCAAATATCACGCGGCTGCTGGATGCGGGCTTTACGGAGAATGGGCAGCCGTATCTGGTGATGGAATATGTCGAGGGCGTTCACTTCGACGTGTATTGCGACGAACACAACCTGAGCGTGGACAAGCGGCTGCGGCTGTTTCTGCATGTGATCGATGCCGTGGCGTATGCGCATCGGCATCTGGTGGTGCATCTGGATCTGAAGCCTTCGAATATTCTTGTCACTCAAGAAGGCACGGTGAAGTTACTCGACTTTGGCACATCGAAACTGATGGACCCGGATAGTTTGCTGACCAGCACGGTGATGGCGACGCCGGCGTATGCGAGTCCTGAGCAGTTGCGCAACGACGCTTTGACGACCGCTTGCGATGTGTATTCGCTGGGGGTGATTCTGTTTGAGTTGTTGGCCGGGCGCAGGCCGGGGGGCAAGGCATCTGTGGCGGCGATGATGGAGCGGGCGATTGCGGAGCGCGAGCCGGAACGGTTGACGAATGCGATTACGGTGGAAGCGGCTGAGCGGCGCGGGGTTTCTGAGCAGCGGCTTCGGCAGATGTTACGCGGGGATCTGGCGACGATTGCGGCCAAGTGCATGCGACCTCGCCCCCGGGATCGCTATGCCTCGCTGGACGCCTTGGCGGAAGATATTCAACGGTATCTGAACGGTTGGCCAGTGCTGGCCCGACCGCAGACGACGATGTATTTGATTGGCAAGTATGTGCGGCGGAAGCGCAAGATGGTGGTTGCGGCGATGGCGTTTCTGGCGGTGCTGGTGGCGAGTCTGGCTTATGCCGGATGGCGGCAGGAGCAGGCGGTCCTGGAAGGCCAGCGCGCCGTTCGGATGCAGACGTTTCTGTATCGGCTGCTGTATCTGGCTAACTCGAACTATACGGGTAAGCCCAGCTTTACGGTGCCGGATTTTCTGGAGCTTGGCGTGAAGTTACTCCCGGACTACATCAAGAATCCAGCCGATTTGCGGAAGGCGCAGATGAGTCTGGCTGAGTCGATGTATGAGAACAACGATCTGGATGGCGCGGCGCGGGTGTTTACGCAGGTGATTGCGAGCGCCAAGGCCGCGGGGGATCTGGATACGGAGGCGGAATCGGAGGCGACGGCGGGCGAGGTGGCTTATCTGCAGGGTAAGCCGGAAGAGGGATTGGCTCTGACTTCGCATGCGATGGAGCTATCGCATCGGGCGGGCATCTCGCCGTCGGTGCGTATCTGGAGCGCCGTGTATTACGCCAGCAATCGGGAGAGGCTGGGGTTTCGCAGTGAGGAGACCCTGAACATGCTGCGATCGGCGGCCGAAGCCGCTCAGGGGAACAATGTTGTACCACCGCATGAGGTGGGCGATGTGCTGTACGCACTGGGCTGGGACTTGAAGCAGCGCGAGCAGTATGCGGAGTCCGAAGCGACGTATTCCAAGGCTCTTCAGATATACATGCAGGATGCGGAGGCTAAGTGCGATCAGTCTGCCGTGTATGGCGAGCTTGCGCAGGTGAAGGACATGGGTGGCGATCCGCAGGCGAGTTTGCCGATCTACAGGCAGGCTTACGATGGGCTCAAGGCATGCGAAGGTCCGGAGAGCCGGGCGGTGCTGGAGCAGCAGGATCGCATGGCAGGGGCTTTGATCGAACTGGGACGCGCTAAGGAGGCTTTGCCCATGCTGGAGAGTATTCTGCCGGCATGGCGCAAGGTAGCCGGTTCCAGTCCTGATCTTGCGGAGCCTTTGTATTTTCTGACCTGGGCGCAGATCGAGACGGGGCAGTTTGCACAGGCGGAGGGCTCGGCGAAGGAGCTTTTTGACGTGCAGGACGGCAAGGTGGCGTCGACGGACCGGCGGATAGGCGAAGCGCAACTGCTTTGGGCGCGGGCGCTGGTTGGGGAGCATCGCGACGCTGAGGCATTGCCGCATGCGGAAATGGCGGCCAAGCTGCTGGTGCAGGGTAGTTCCGCGACTTCTCAGCAGAAGGACGCGCAGGCGCAGAAGCTGCTTCGCGAGTTGCAGTCCAGGCTGCCTGCCGCTTAGCGGCTTGATCTCCGGAATCTTGATTTAGAGTAAAGGTTCTGCTGCGCTTGGATTGCGCCGCGATCCGGCATGGAGGTCCGGGCGCCGAGATGGAGACGCAACCCAAGCTGGCCGGCAGGATTGGGCTTTTCGACGCGACCATGATTGTGATGGGGGGCATCGTAGGGGCGGGGATTTTTATCAATCCTTATGTGGTGGCGCAGAGGGTGCATTCGCCGGTCCTGATGCTCTCGGTGTGGGTCGCAGGCGGCATGATTGCGATTCTGGGCGCCTTTATTTATGCGGAGTTGGGCGATCGCTTGCCGGAGGTGGGCGGGCAGTATGTGTATCTGAGCAAGGCGCTGCATCCGTCGGTTGGCTTTCTGTATGGATGGGTGTTGTTACTGGTTGTGCAAACGGGGGGCATGGCCGCGGTGACGGTAACCTTTGCCGCATACTTTCTCGAACTTACCGGACTGCCTATCTCTGAGCACTGGATCGTGGTGCTGACTTTGGGGCTACTGACGGTGGTGAATTGCCTGGGAGTGCAGGCTGGGAGCCGCATACAGAGTGTGCTGATGGAGCTTAAGATTGCGGCAATTGCGTGCCTGGTGGGCGCGGGGTTGTTTCTGGTGAAGCAGCCGCATGCATTGCTGCATCCGGTGCTGGATCGGCCTGTTTCGCTGGGACTGGCCGCGGCGGTGGGCGCGGCGATGGTGCCGGTTTTGTTTTCATTCGGGGGATGGCAGACGACGAATTTTATTGCCAGCGAGATACGCGATCCGAGGAAGAACTTAGGACGCGCGCTGGTGATGGGTGTGCTGGGCGTGATTGCGCTGTATCTGCTGGTCAATGTGGTGTGTCTTCGCGTGCTGGGGGCGGAGGCGTTGGGCACGACCAGCGTGCCGGCCAGCGCGGTGATGCGCATGGTCTCTGGCGCACGCGGGGCGAGGCTGATTGCGCTGGGGATTGCTGTGTCCACGGTAGGATTTTTGAGCCAGGGCATCTTGACTGCGCCGCGGGTGTATTTTGCGATGGCCGAGGATGGATTGTTCTTCCGCAGCGTGGCATATATTTCGCAAAGAACGGGCGCACCGGTGGTGGCGATTGTGTTGCAGAGCGTATGGGCGGTGGGGGTGGCGTTCACCGGGAGGTACGAGCAAATTTTGAATTTTATGATCCCGATCGATTTCTTTTTCATTGGACTCAGTGCGGTTTGCCTATTTGTTTTTCGGCGGCGCGATGCGACGGGTACTGGGCGGGCTTTGGCTGAGCCGGGGTTTCGCGTACCGGGGCATCCGTATACGACGATTGTTTTTATCGTGGCTTGTTGGACAGTGGTTGGGAATACGATTTATACCTATCCGGCGAACAGCTTGATTGGAGTGGGAATTCTGTTACTGGGATTGCCGGTTTATTTTCTTTGGGATCGAAAACGGAGAGCGGCTGGATGAGTGTTTTCAAGCGCAATAAGCATTCGAGTTATCTGGAGTGGGCTAAGTTGCACTCGGCGGCCCGATATAACCTGGCGACGAGCGGGATGCTGAGTTATCCGCTCGCAGAGTTGCCGGTTCGCTTGGCCGACCTTGAGATCAATGGGCCCGATACTTATGGGTATGCGCCGCTGGTGGAGCGGCTGGCGGCGCGAGCGGGCGTTCGGCCGGAGTGTGTGGTGACGACGAACGGGACTTCGATGGCCAATCATCTGGCGCTGGCGACGATTTTGGAGCCGGGGGATGAAGTGGTGATCGAGCAGCCCACTTACGGGCTATTTCTGGATGTGGCCAATTACCTTGGCGCGAGCATTGTGCGCTTCGGACGGCGCGCGGAAGATGCGTTTCAGATCGATCTGGATGAGTTGCAGTCCAAGATCACGCCGAAGACGCGGTTGATTGTGCTCACCAATCTGCATAATCCTACGGGGGCGTTTACGGATGAGGCGACCTTGCGGCGGGTTGGCGAGATGGCCGGGGCGGTCGGCGCGTGGGTGCTGGTGGATGAGGTGTATCTGGATCTCGTTCCAGCGGAAGCGTTTGGATCGCCGTTTCGCACTTCGGCGCTTTATGGCGATCACTTTGTGGTGACGAACAGTCTGACCAAGGCGTATGGATTGAGCGGGATTCGCTGCGGATGGATATTGGCTTCGCCGGAGCTGGCGCGCAGGATCAGGCGTGTGGATGACTTGATGAGCGGGTCTCCTGTGTATCCGGCGGAGTTACTGGGGGTGATTGCGCTCGACAATCTGGAGAGAATCGCGGCGCGTGCGGCCACACTGCTGGAGCCGAACCGAGCGGCGCTTTCGGCCTTTTTGGATGCGCGCGAGGATCTGGAGGTGTTTCGGGCGCAGTGGGGGACGATTGCGTTTCCGCGGCTTCGGCGAGGGACGGTCGAGGAGTTTTGCGATGTGCTGCGCAGGGATTTTGAAACGTCGGTGGTGCCGGGGCGGTTTTTTGAGATGCCGGAGCATTTCCGCATTGGACTGGGCGGGGATGTGGCGATGACGGCGGAGGGATTACGGCGTTTGGAGAGTGCGTTGGATGCGTTTGGCGCGTGATTTCTGGCCGCGTAAGGGGAATCGCGCGCGTCGACGGTTGTCGAAGGGCCTTTTCAGACTGCTCCCTCCGTTCTTGAGCGCATGGAGACGCGGTCTTGAGGCCTATTTTGGGGCGGGGCCGCGGACTACCTGGACGAAGTCGCCGGTACGGAGCTGGCGGGCGAAGGCGGCTTTGACTTCGTCGGCGGTAATTGCGAAGTAGCGCCTGGCGGCGCGGGTGGATTCGTCGAGGGGTAGGCCGATTTCGGCGCGGCGCAGTAAGCCACCGGCGACGGATTCTTCGCTGGACTCGCTCAATGGGAGCTGGCGCAAGAGCAGGGCTTTGGCCTGATGGAGGTCGTCGGCGGAGACGGCTTCGGTGCGCATCTGGTCGAGGTCGCGCTGGATCAGGGTGCGGGCTTTCGAGACGTTGTCCGGGTCGCAGCCGTAGCTGACGGAGTAGGTGGCGCGAGTTTTCGAGGCGTCGAGGCTTACGTCCACGGTGTAGACGAGGCCGGCGACCTGGCGCAGGTCGTGGTAGAGGCGCGTGGCGTAGAAGCCTCCGCCAAGGACGTGATTGCCGAGCTGCATGGGATAGTAGTCGGGGTCGAAGCGGTTGAGGTTGAGCTGCTCGGCGAGGACGACGGAGTCCTGCACCTGCTCCTGGTCGGGCACGGCGACGGTGGAGGCTTTGTTGGCGGGGACGGCGGGGAGGGTGACGTCCGGCTTGGGACCGGTGGCTTTCCATTCGCCGAACCATTGTTCGATGGTGGCTTTGGCTTCTTCGGCGGAGACGTCGCCGATGACCACGATGGTGGTGAGGTCGGGGCGGAAGGTGTTGGCGTAGTACTGCTTGACGCTGTCGAGCGAGACATTGGCGATGGTTGCCGGAGTGGCTTCTCGGAGTTCGGGGTCGTTGGCTGGGAGCAGGGCGAGGTCGAGTGCGCGGGAGGTGCGGTAGCCGGGGCTGACGAGGTTGCCGGCAACGAACTCTTCGGACTGCTTCTGGACGACGGCGAAGGCTTGGGCGGGGAGCGCGGGGTGCAGTTCGTTGTCGGCGAGGAGCTGGACACCGCGGTTGAAGTTCTCTTTGAGCACGGAGAGGGAGAATCCGTAGCCGGCGTTTTCGCTGGCCGCGATGTCGTCGAGCGCCTTCTGGAAGGCGATGCGGTCGAGGGTCTGGGTGCCGTAGGAGAAGAGGCCGTCGAGGAGGTCGGAGACGCCTTCGAGGCTGGGCGGGGTCTGGATGTCGGCGTTGTGCTTGATGGAGCCGTAGAGGGAGACGGTGGGGCTGGTGGTGTCAGTCTTGACGATGAGGCGGATGCCGTTGGCGAGTGTGGTGTCGGAGGCCTGGACGGAGTTGGTGGGGACTTTCAACTGGGCGAGCGAGGCGGCGGCCCAGGCGGGCAGCGTGACGGGCTTGGTGGGGGCGTTGGTGACTTTTTCGCCGCCGCCGAAGCCTTTTTCCGCCGAGGGTTTATCGCTGGGAACGGGCTTGAGCGTGGCGGTGATGGAGTTGGCGTCGGAGAGATACTGTTTGGCGACGCGGTTGACGTCGGCGAGGGTCACTTTTTTGATGGCGTCGATGTCTTCGTCGGGGGAGTTGCGGCCCTCGGCGGCGAGTGCTTCGGACCAGACGTTGGCGAGGCCGGGGATGGAGTTGCGCTGGAACTCGGCGGCGGCGATTTCGCTGCGTTTGGCGGCGTCGACCAAGTCGGCCGGGACGCCTTTGCCGGCGTAGTTGAGCAGGATTTTGCGCATTTCAGCCGAGGCAGGGGCGATGTCGGAGCCGGCGGGGACGGCGACTACGCCGTAGGCGACGCTGGCCAGGGGGTAGGTTTCGGACATGCCGAATTCGGCGGCGAGGGCTTTGCCGGCCGGGACCATGGCGTAGAGGTCGCCGCGCTGGCTGGCGAGGACGTCGGAAAGGATCTGGGCCGCGGCGTAGTCCGGCGAGCTGCTGCCCGGCATGCGGTAGGCGGTGAAGGAGAGGACGTAGGGCAGGTTGCTGTCCAGGGTGAAGCTCTCGGATTTGACCGGCTTCAGGTCGACTTTGGGCCGTTCCGGGGTGGGATGGTCGGGGATGCCGCCGTAGAGCTGCTTGATTTTGGCCAGGGTCTGGTCGGCGTCCACATCGCCGACGACGATGAGGATGCCGTTATGCGGCGCATACCATTTGGCATAAAACTCCTTGAGCATGGCGCCGGTGGTTTTGTCGAAGGAGTCTTTGGTGCCGAGCGGATCGTGCGCGTAGGGGGTGCCGGCGAACATGTCTTCGTTGAGGCGGCTGACGAACTTGTAGGTGGGGTTCGAAAGATCGCGGGAGACTTCCTGCTCGATGGCGCCGCGTTCCTGGTTCCATTCGGCGTCGGTGTCGTCGACGCCGCGGAGGCAGGTGGCCTGCGCCTGCAGCGCCACGTCGAGGTCGGCGGCGGGGACGGTGGCGTAGTACTGGGTGATGGTCTGCTCGGTGTCGGCGTTGTTTTCGCCGCCGAGCTGGGCGTAGATGGCGGCGGTCTGGTCGGCGGTCATGCCGGTGCATCCGCGAAAGGCCATGTGTTCCTGGGCGTGGGCCATGCCGGGGAAGCCGTCTGGGGTCTCGTTGCCGCCGACGAGGAAGTTCATCTCGACGTTCACGACCGGGGCCAGCGTGTTGCGGATGATGACGACTTTCAGGCCATTGTCGAGTGTGGCGCGGGTCACGGCGGTTTCAGCGGCCGCGTTTCCAAGGAGAAGCGAAGCGGTACAGGCAATCAACAGGGGTGACAGATTTCTAAGTTTCAAGGTGATGTTCTCCAGGTGCCGGCGAGCAGCTTGCGCCAAAGTGCGCCCAGACTCAAGTTTTGCACGTTGCGGCGTTGGTTGGCCATTGCGCGCGCGATCGGTTTTGCACGGATGCGCGGTGCAATTTGGCCGGGGGATTGAATTCCGGGGGTCCTTGTGCCGGGTTCAAGAACGCGGGCAAAATTTCATAAGCCCAACGTTTTGGGGCAAGAATTTCCCTATTGAAGCGGGAATTCATCTGCCGACAACAGTTCTCCGGTAGGGTCGAATGAGTTTCAGCACTCAATTCGGTATCGCGCCGCTTGGGAGGCATCCAGTGGTTTTGTGTCCGAAATCTGCTCTACGAGGCCAAATGCATGCGTAAGTTCATGAAAGAAATCCTGGGGAAACACCATCCTGTTTTACTTCAAAAACTCTCCCTTACCGCTCTCATCCTGTTTTTTGCTGTCGCCACCGGCGTAGCGCAGTCGACGTATGGAACTCTACAAGGCACGGTGACCGATTCTTCAGGCGCTGTGATCGGCGGGGCCAAGATCGACGCCCTCAATGAAGCGACAGGCGCTGTTCGCACCACGACCAGCGATGGAGCGGGCGACTACCGGCTGGTGAATCTAGATCCCGGCGCCTACACTCTCACGGTGAGCGCGGCCAACTTCGGAACGGTCAAGGACGAGCATATTACGCTACCGTCGCGTGAAACGGTGCGCGCGGACATCAAGCTGTCGGTGAAGTCCACGGCGCAGGAAGTGGTGGTGACGGCCAATCAGGACATCATCACCGAAGAACTGACGCAGTCGAATTCGCTCTCCGGAACGGAGATCAGCTCGTTGCCGTTGAATTTTCGGGCGACGAACAATCCCAGTCCGATTCAGGCGGCGATTCTGACGCCGACGGTGAACGAGGATTCCGGCGGAAACCTGACCTTTGCCGGCCAGGTGCCGACGGCGACCAGTTTTTCGTTGGACGGCATCAGCATCCAGCAGACGCGAGTCGGCGGACCGACCAAGGATCTTTATCCGTCGGTCGAGGGCATTGACGAGTTTCGCGTGAACACGGCGGGCGGAGATGCCGAGTATGCGCAGCCTACCGACCTTACGGTGACCACTAAGAGCGGCAGCAGCCATTTCCATGGCTCGGGATTCTGGTTCGCTCAGCGCAAAGGCTGGGATTCGACCGACCAGGTTGCGAAATATTACCCGTCAGGCAACGCCAACACGTTTGGGGCGTCGCTTGGCGGTCCAATTTGGGCTGGCTCGCATTTGAAAGACAAAGCCTTCTTTTACTTCGACTATGAGGGCGTACGGCTGGCGAACAACACGGAACTGACGTCGCAGACGGTACCGGCAGCGTGGCTCAACGGCGACTTCACCGGTGAAGGCGCGGGCGGTGCGGGAGCATCCGGCCTGCAACTGACGACGCCGACGGGCGCGGTTTTGCCGTCGAACAATCTCGCGCTGGATGGCTTGAGCGTCAGCCCAATTGCGGCTATCGCCTTCAAGAACTTCTTTCCCACGCCGGCCGGTCCGAACGCGGGCTCCGACAATCTCGATTCGGGCGCGCTCAATCTGCAACAGGTCTTCCCTGGGCAGTACACCTCAGACGTGTACGACGGCCGCATCGACTACCACTTCAATGCGCGCCACTCGATCTTTGGCCGCGTGACCAAGAAAAACATCACTTCGGCGGGCACGGATTCAGCGACCGGCGACTCGACCTACAACCCGCTGATGGGCACTTTTACTACCGGCAGCGACCTGACCAATGTGGCCTTCTCTCACAATTGGGTGGTCAATTCGCACCTGATCAACGAAGCCCGGGGCGGCTGGTCGATTATGGACTTCAGCTACACCTTTCCGCAGGCTGAGCAGGGCGACGCCATCATTCAGGAGATGGAAACCGCAGGGCTTTCGGAGCCGCCGGGGATTGCCGGCGGTCTCGGTCACCCGGCCAATGGCCTGGGCGGCGTGCCGGTTTTCTACACCGGCAATCTGCTGGGCGGACAGGGCTCCGGCACCAACGATTTTGGCCATCCCCGGTTGAACAACAACAGCGTCTTTGAGATCGGCGATATTGTTACCTACAGCAAGGGCCCGCTGGATATCAAGGTTGGCGGTTCGTTCCGCCGCGTAGCCTATCGCGACAACATCACCTTCCTCAACGGCGACGAATATGGCGACTACTTCAACGATGGCGCGATTACCTGCCAATCGGCGCAGGATGGCTCCTTCTTCGACGCGTGCTCGGTCGCGGAATTGTGGCTGGGATTGCAGGATGGAGCTTCGCTGGCGCAGAACGGCCCGGACGGCAAGCCTTACAGCCATCACTTCGACGGCTTTGGGCAGTTCGACTGGAAAGTGAACCAGCGCCTGACAGTGAACCTTGGCCTGCGCTACGAAGTCAACACTCCGTTTATCGATCAAACTAACCAGCTTGGCCAGTTCGACACCTCGATTCCGAAGGGCGAGTTGATCGTCAACCGCAATGAAAAGATCAGCAAGGCCTGGGCGGAAGCGGTAGGCGATGTGCCGGCCACATCCACCGCCGGGCTGCCTACGGTGGGCACGTCCACGGGGATTCCGGGTATTCCATTTACCTATGCCAGCTCGGTAGGTCTTGGGCCGGGACTTCGCTATCTGGACGCGACGAACATCCAGCCGCGTGTGGGCGCGATCTGGAAGCCGTTCCCCACTTCCGATACTGTCGTTAAGGCTTCGGCCGGCGTCTACTCGGTGCCAGTGCTGGGTGCGGTGCTTTACTCGCTGCTGGGCGTGGATACCAGCAACTTCGGCAGCTACGGACCAGCTCCTTATACCTCGGTCTTCAGCGGAACGGGATCGGCTGGGGCCTTCCCTGGCTATCGCCGCGCCAACCAGTGGGACCTCAAAGACCCGAGCGTGGCGCAGTGGAACCTGTCGGTCGAACAGAATGTCGGTTACAAGACCGATCTGAAGCTGAGCTACACCGGTTCTCATTCCTGGAACCTGATCTACAGCCCGGATTTGAATCAGGTGGTGCCCAATACGACGGGCTACGCCAATCTCGTTTCGACTCCGGACCTGCGCTTGCAGAACCTGAAATTCCCGAATTTCCGTGAAGTACTGACGCGGGCCAACGGTCCCTGGGACAACTACAACTCCTTCTCGATCGAAGCCAACCGCCGCTTTGCCCAGGGCCTGAGCTACACCAACGCCTACACCTTCACCAGCAACAACACGAATGCACTCGGTACGGCTCCGAGTTCGGCCATCGCCAGCGGCGGACAGGGTGACAACGGGGGCAACGTCAACAATGCCTTCGACATCCGCTCCGACTACGGTCATGCCTTCTACGATCCGCGTCACAAGCTGCTGAGCACGGTGGTCTACAACCTGCCGATCGGCCGCGGACAGATGCTGATAGGAGACGCCAGCCCGGTGCTGGATCGGATCATTGGCGGTTGGAGTATGACGGCGATCAACCTCTACCACAGCGGCAATTTCCTCACGCCGTACTATCCCTCGGGAGATTACGACTCGTCGGGCACCAAGCCCAGCAACCGTTCGGTTTCGCAGCAGCGGCCGGATATTGCGGCTGGTGTGAGCTTGAGCCCGACCCCGGCGCAGCATGCGGCCGGTCTGCGCTACAACGTCAACGCCTTTGAGTTCCCTGGCAGCACGCCTGGGGGACCGGCTCCCAGCGCTCCGATTGGCCGCTTCGGCAATGCCGGCGTGGGTATTCTCACCGGACCTGGAACGGAAACGTTCTCGACGTCGATCGGCAAGAATCTTCCGATCGCCGAGCACTTTGTCCTGCGGTATGAGTGCCAGGTCTCGAATCTCTTCAACTTTGTCAACTACGCGAATCCGGGCACCAACATTACCAGCCCCGGTTCCTTTGGACTTTCCACTTCCAGCCAGAGTGGGTCGCAGGCTGGGCCGCGGACGATTCAGATGTCGCTGCGGTTGAGCTACTGAGCTTGGACGTTGTTGGGAGGGCCTGAATCGCTGAGAAGCAGGTCCTTCACTCCGTTCAGCATGACGAGGTTTGTATCTTCAGCGGAGGGCGCCGGACAGGACCTGTCCGGTGCCTGTTTTATTCTGGTTTCTTTGATGCTGGGGTTGGATGATGGCGGAAAATAGGGCGGATATTGCGATTGTTGGCGCGGGGATTCTTGGGTTGGCGCATGCGTATCTGGCGGCCAGGGCGGGGAAGTCCGTGGTGGTTTTGGAGAAAAGTCGGCGCGCGGCCGGGGCTTCGGTGCGCAATTTCGGTATGGTGTGGCCTATTGGGCAGCCGGCTGGAGAGATGCTGGGGATGGCACTGCGCAGCCGGGAGCTTTGGCGCGAGATTTTAGAGGCGGCCGAGCTGCCGTACAAGCCGACTGGATCTTTGCATTTGGCCTACCGTGAGGACGAGGCCGAGGTGATTCGCGAGTTTGCCGAAGTTGGGCCGGGGCTGGGCTACGACTGCGCCTGGCTGGGCCGGGATGCGGTGCTCGCGAAGTCGCAGGCCGCGCAGCCGGAGGGTTTGCTGGGCGGGCTGTGGAGCGGGACGGAACTGACGGTCGATCCGCGGCAGATTCTTCAGTCCCTGCCGAGGTTTCTGGAGGAACGGTTTGGGGTGCGGTTCTATTTCTCCACGCTGGTAACGGGCATAGCGCTTCCCGCGATTGAGACGACGGCGGGGCGTTTTTATGCGGAGACGGCGATCGTTTGCAGCGGCGAGGATTTTCAGACGCTCTACCCCGAGCACTACGCCGCCAGCGGTCTGACGCGCTGCAAGCTGCAGATGATGCGGACGGCGGCGCAGCCGGGAGATTGGCAATTGGGGCCGTCGCTGGCGGCTGGGCTTACGCTGCAGTTTTATCCGGCGTTTCAGGTTTGCAAGTCGCTGCCGGCGTTGAGCGCGCGGATCGCTCAGCAGACGCCCGAGTTCGATCGCTGGGGCATCCATGCCCTGGTTTCGCAAACCGCGGACGGCGCACTGACCCTGGGCGACTCGCACGAGTACGGGCTGCACGTGGACGTCTTCAACAAGCAGGAGATTGACGACTTGATTCTGGATTATACGAAGCAGTTTTTGCGCGCTCCCGACCTGGCGATTGCCGAGCGCTG
>Ga0116231_10011646_pt1 | contig 13395 bp, 6 predicted proteins | sample S1TSphgellanicum_2_FD_89695 | JGI IMG/M metagenome (GOLD analysis project Ga0116231, IMG submission 89695) | Host-associated microbial communities from peat moss isolated from Minnesota, USA - S1T2_Fd - Sphagnum magellanicum MG | ecosystem: Host-associated > Plants > Peat moss > Unclassified... | reverse complement strand
TATTTGGGGGGGGGCCTACAATAGTGAATTGCCCCGCCTCCCTAGTCCTTATGAACTTTCCATCTTATAAAAGCTGCAATATGGGGGGGGGAGGGGGGCGGGGCGGGGTTTACAATAGTGAATTGCCCCCCCCTCCCCAGTCCTTATGAACTCTCCATCTTATAAAAGCTGCAGTTGGGCCGTGACTACTCATTTGCTTGTATTACATATCGATCCTCAAGGGATTCCATCACTCCCTTGAGCCTCAAGAGCCCAGCAGCCCCAGGCTCTTATGAATTGTGAGAGTGGAAGAAGATAGTGAAAAAGAAATTTGAGCTGCCATTTGAATTTACAAGGCAACAAAGCTATGGAAGAGAGTGGGATCAGGCGATCGGTGCTAGATGCCATTGCAAATGTGACAGTTGCAACATGCACAAGTGGTGGATTGCAGACGCCATTAGACTTTGTGACAATAATAAAGGTGGGGATTGGATTGGTAACCATCATCGTCTCTGCCTATGTGTTATACTGGAACTTGCGATGGATATGCATACCCACAACAAATGGGCCTCTTGTACAGCAAGATGGTAACACACTTCACCTTCTTTAATGTATATATCATATTATGTTCTTTTCTTCACTTCATCTACCATGACTGTTGTTGGGGCTAGGTAATAGCAGGATGTAAGATTGTCCAAGGATTAGGTGCGTCTTAGGTGGGTCTTACCAGTTCGTATGGCAATTGAAGCTCTAATGAGCTTGTTGGACATCTTAGCTTTTTTGAGATTTCATCTAAACAAAGAGGAATGCATGTTTTTATGGGTTTCCAAAAGGCCCATGTTTTTTTTGGTTCTAGATAGACATGGATAGTAACAATCTTGGGAGGCAAATATTTCCCTAGAACCCTGTTGCCATGGGAAAAAGTTATAGATTTATGTAATGTACTCTAATCATTAAATTAAACTTATAATTATTAATATTATGGTTCACTTTTTAAATGTGAGAAAGAGGTGATCATGATGGTAAAGTAGAGGGAGGTTTATCAATTTAATATTATTTTTATAGATTAAAAATTTATAGTTATTTTTTTAAAGTTATGAAATGCATTCTAATAATTAATTAATCTCCAAATTTTAATTTTATGATCATTTAGCTTCACTTGTATGAAAAGGAGGTAAAACTAATGATAAAGAAGGTGAAGGTTTATAATTAGTTCCATAATCATTTGTATAACTACAAATTTTATAATTATTTAAAAATATATATGAATATTTAAATAAAATTTTAAATCTAAATATCAAGCTTTGCTTTAAAATGGAAGATTTCAAAATGTCTGTGAGGAAGAGGTAAAGATAATGGTAAATGAGGTGAAGATTTTGAAAAAGTATTCGAACAATAATTATAAAGGATTTGCCTTTTCCCCTAGGCGAGTAAGGGAGAGGAGTGAGGTAGCTAAACTTGGAAAGAGGTATTTATTTTAACAAATGGCATAGACATATACATACATGATGACAAGAACTATGTGGTGAATGGCTTGAAGCCATAGACTTGAGATAATTCTAGAAAAAAGAGGCCAACTTTGTTACACGAGTTACATAGATATGGGTGTATGATGACTAGGTTAATAAATTATCAGATATGGTAATGGTTGTTGATATGTGTCATTTTATGAAATCTCATATGGCTAGATCATGGAATAATTTGAACCTTATTTGATTTTGGTTTTCAGCCAATTGGAATGCACCAGATTTGGAGATGGGCGGACCCCCATTGGGTTTGCAGAAAGCAGCAATGCATCAAATGATGGTACTATAACTCTTCCTGAGGCTTCAAGTACAACACCTCATATCCTCCAGGAGGTGCTTGCAAGCGGTGTGCAGGCACTTGAAATGGCATCTCAGCTTACAGTTTCTGGCTGACACAACAAACTCTTCTCCATACTATTAGGGGGGACAGGAGAAGCATAAAGAGTTTTGGAGTTTTAGTTGTGATAATAGACCAGGACACAACAATAATGTATTGAAGTTGAATCTAACTGGGTTTTCAAGGTCTGACTTGGATGGGTCTTGGGGATTCAAACTTCATTATCACTAATATTATTTCAATGTGAGGAATGTGACATTGAGAGGATGAAATTGTCAAGGGTTTTTTTGTATCCAATAAAGCTATACGTAAAGTCAGGTGATTAGGGGGCGAGAATGGCCAGTTTCGGCATATCAGGGCATCAAATGCGTAACTGGGAATGAAATTTTTCGAAACGAAATAACTGGGAGTCTGGGACCTAAATTAAATTTTCCACAAATTTTGGTGGTAAACTGAGTTTCATCCCCTCTTTCCTTTTTCCTGAGCGCCTCCACTGCCGCTACATATATTTTCACTCCTACCTCTAAAGTACTATAGTTACTCTCGAACCTTGTACATTAAATGCTACGGTTCAACATTTCATACTGAGATTTAATAAAATTTCATTACTTTGAGGATACCACTGAAAGAGAGGATAGGGTGGAAAGAGAGGGTGACTTTACAGATAACTTTAATGTATGCAAAAAGAATGATGGTATGAGTTGGCAAGGTGCATGGGATTTAACCATGAAGCATGATAATGTATTGAACTTGAGTGTAAGTTGATGTGAAATCTTGCAGGAACTTGAGAGGAAAACTTGGTTTATATATTTGGAGTATTCTTCAAGTATAGCAAAGTGGGCTACTAGGAGAGAAGTCAGGTTCAAAACAGTACACATGGAAAAAAACAGGGGACCAAGCTACTTTTCTAACCTGAATCAGTTGAGTTTTACCTGCCAGCTTGGGATTATGCACAACTTCCATGCTGCTCATATTCTTCACTCCATGTTAGGATAAGATCATGCAAATCTTTTGAACTAATATCCAATTTCATGAAAAGGCACCGAATTCCACTCATTTTAGGGCTGCACTCCAATTGGGGATGAAACAAGGATTAGAAGGTCAAACTAAGCTCCAAAGACAAGGTGACTTTATGGTAAACTTTGATATTTGCTGCTATTTTAAAATTGTTTTTGGGTTGAATGCTTGTTTTAGTCCTTAGTGAAATTATGTACATTATGGTCTTTCATCATTCATTGCATATTGGTTCAATGTATTGTAGGACCTTTTCAAGTTTGGCAATAGTTAAATTATTTGTGAAAATGTCAAATTTTCTAGAAATTATTTGTTTGAAATGTTGAAATTCAAAGAATTTCAAGAAAAGGAAAACTTAAAAAATTGGTGGAAACCTAGGAGCTTCTTTCTTCAGTCCAGTCCACCATTGCAATGCAAGTTTCCAAGAATTGACAACATTTTTTTGTCCTATAGGTTGGTGGAACATTATGTCTCTGCATTTTTTAGTAAAATTCAGAAAATTTGAAAAAGTGATAGTACATAGTAGAAATTCATGAAGATGCTACAACAACAATTTTTTCCCCAAATATGTGTGCTTTCAATCATCCTATTTAAAAACACCTTTCAATTCTTCTTCCAAATCTATGTTTGCTTCAATCAACTATATTAAGCTATAAGAAAGAGATTGACAACCAAATTAAAAATATTGAATCAATTTCGGTTCATAAATGTTAGTTATTTGACGGTAGCAAATTGCAAAACCAAACCTCCTTAAATTAGTGAAATATTCTAACTAAGTAAAAAAAATCTCTCCATCTCAATTTGTGATCTAGAATAATCTTTAAAATTTGATAGGTAAGGAAGCCAATAGTAGAAAACATGGACTTGTGTTTCTCCCATCAATGAAAATGACATTTGATATCTTTCATGTTTGTTTGGTACCATTTAAAAATATAAAACTTTGTATTGATGAGTGCCTTTGTTGATTCACTTGTGTTAATTATTGTAATCTCAAAGTTTGTTGTGGTTTTCATCAAATCTTTGGTTAACAAAATCACTTTTAGATTCAACCAAAGGATGCAAATGGTGATGACATTTCAAAAACATAGGTACAAAGAATTTTTATCATATTCCTCAATAATAGTCACATCTTTCTCACAACCAATTAATGATGATATTAAAAAAAAGTTTTTAAACCTAAATTTTATTTTCAAAGAAAGCATGTTATGGGTTTTTTTCCTTCATATTTCCTTAGGAAGGAAAGAAAGAATTAATTACCCCCAAAAAAATATAATTTGATGTTAGAAGCAACCATAACCAACTTAATAACAAAGTGAAAGCATATTAGTTAAGGGGACAATTTGGGTTGTTACATTGCAATTTTTAAAAATCATATGTGAACTTAAAATGTAAAGTCATATTGCACATTAACAATGTCAAATTTTGAGTTATTAATTTTGCAATAAACTTTATCAACATACTCATGTTAAAAATTATGAATGAATTTTAAGAAAAACATAGACTCATAGTGGATTTTTAAACCAACAATATTCTATTGGCCACAAAGTAAAAACCTTACATGTGGACTCCAAAAATATGCCATAATAAGGTCAAAGTGCTTTTTAAAAAAGTAGGGAAACATCACACAAGATGTTTAAGAATAAGATTCATTGAAACTTACCATATTAAAGAATTTGATTTTTAAATTTAATGTTGCATTATCAAGTTTTATTAATCCATTTTTCATTCAAAGTTTTTCATATTTTCACATGGAGTTTTTAACCAAGTATATGTTTAATCATGTACACACTTAGGGTTACCCATATTTTTAATGGAAACATAAGGAAACATACATTGAATGCATAAGTTGTTAATTATCAAAATGCAACAATTTTAGTTAGTCTTAGAAATGAGCTCTCAAAAGGTTAAGAATGAACCACCTAAACCATCTTCAATTAAGTTGTCAAAAAAAAGGTGACACTTTAATTTCCTCCTTCAATTTCAAACTCATCATTGATATGAAAAAATGTAATACATCAATAAACAACAAATGGTTGTGAGGTAAGTTCAAAACATACCTAGTAACAATAGGGGGGAGAGAATCAACAATGATTTGGGAGATGTGTCGAGTCAAAGGTGGCACTTGACTAGTCCTCACAATGATTTGCCTATTATAACAAAACAACATAGCTTCTTGAAACTAGCAAGTTTCCTAAAACATGATGATTTTGTGATCAAATATACAAGAATAAGTAAACATATCAAAAATTGTTAATATTCCAACTTACAATAAACTTTTAAAAAAACATTCAAATATTTAAAATGTTGTTAAAGTTGAAAATTGAAAACTACTTAGTTTCCACAAGAATATTCAATTTCCTTGAGCGAAAACCAAGATTAATATAAGTTTTTTTCTATTTTTTCTTACCTTTTTTAGATTTCTTAGGCCAAATTATGCACTTTTGCAAACCATCATGTGTAGATTTAATAGAAAGATATTTTAAACCTCAATTATTAAATGTAACATATTGACATTTTTTTGAAAAAAATCACCAAAACATATGGTCTAAAAGCTTTTGTTTAAACCCAATCTTTCACAACTTACAATTGATTTTAATGTAAAAGTCATTGTATTAAGGTTAGACATTTTATTTTTCATATAAAAAATAATTTGTTTCCTCAACCCATATTGTTCCAACAAAGCAATCAAATTTCCAAAAGATTAATGACAAGTGCAAAAATATCATGAACATCTTTTGACATCCATAAGTTGGGTCCAAGCATGATTGGGGTACCCCCTTTGAAATATAAGGACTCATTCCTAGGACTCCCAAATTCACCTTTTTCTTCACTTTTCCCATAACCTATTTTACATTTCACCTTTTTTTCTCAAATCAAATGAAATAATTTTGTTCTAAATTTTATGTAGGCATCTAAAGTATCTATTGTTTTCACTTAGAAAGTGAAAATAGTAAAATTTATCCAATGTGGGCCATGTTCTATCAATTGCCCAAAATTCCCAAAAATTTGACTTTTTGAAACTTTTTACATTGTAATAGGGCATTTTGTTCTTGTCACATTCAGACACATTATAGGTCAAAAATTTTAATCATGTGTGGGTGTGGAGGTTCTTTTGAGAAATGTAGCAAACATGTAATGAAAACCTCAAAGAATTTGGTTGAGGTTGACTATGAGATCTATTGACACAATTTATGCCAATTTGCTGCTACCAAAGGTTATTGTGCAAAGTGAAGTTATGGTTGTAATTATTACTTCATATATAGTCATGAGTGGATGGGAATGCCATTGCCATGATAAAATGCATATCCTTTCATTGGTAATAGGCTTGAAGAGCAAGCAAATGTCACATATAAGGCACAAAATTTTCTATAATCACCATATATCATAAATAAGGCCAAATGATTGTTTTAAATCAATGGTTAGTCACTAATATCAATTGCTAGGAAGTGCCTAATGAAGATTTTCTTGCACATAATGTAGAGATGAACAATATGTCCTTCTGGGCATCCTTGTCAATGTTTAAACATTGCCTTCATCCTTGTAAAGATCTTCAGTCATCCTTATTTTCTCCAACCAATTTTTTCGTAACTGTAAATTAGTATCACTAAAGAAAAGTGATTGATTTTGGCATGACCCACCAACAACAACAAGCTTTGATCTATCAGGTGATCTGGTTGTTTGGCTTCAATGAATGCTCCTACTTAGGCTAGCTAAGAATTGACATTTCACCTGGCCAAAGTTGTGCATTAGGCATTTGGATTCAAATGGTGGATAGACATTTCAAACTTATTGCAACTTAGCCTCTGGCCAACATGAAAATATTATTCAAATGTACTTATTCCACAAGAATAAACTTTTTTAAGTAAGATTTGGAAGAATGTTTTTTTGAAGGTGATCAACCACTAGGCATGCCATCACATGGTCATTAGGAAAACCATCAAGTTGTGAAGCATTGGGTTTGTGTCCCAATTTTGCCAGGCCAACTTTATGGTCCCAACCCAACCAACTCATCAGTGGTATTCATTTAGTACTACAAGAAGAAGGCCATTGACTTTAAATCTAAACAGAAACGAGTCACCTAATCTCTCATGGACATCCTGCACCCACTCATGTCTTTGTTACTACATCATGATTTTAAAGGAATGACACACATTGCGCAACACACAAGTGATCATATTGCGTTTCCATCATCACATTTTCAGTGTTTTAGGATGCTTATCCACTATCCATTACTCTACACACTCTTGGTTTGTCTAGCCTTTAATTCCTTCCTTGCCACTTAAAACCCCAATTCAATTTTGCTTTTAGTGAATGTTTACCTTCAAAAATTTGAAAATTATGAAAATTGCAAATAATTTCTTCCTTCCATCCAGCATTGCCATCAGAATTTGTCATCCTAAGACAAATACAACTACATTGTATTATGAGTATGCAATCCATTGCCATTTTTTATATCAGGGCAAATGATTGTGATTATTGGATACCCAATTGAAGACAACAAACCTACATGTATATGGACTTGTGTTGCACAAAATCAAAGAGTCATGCAAGGAAATCAGGGTGTCTACCAAAAGGTAGTGGATAAGGCAGAAAATCTCATCAAGTTGTGGGGCGACACACATGGCTAGACATGTCCTTGCAATACACTCGATATTTGCAGGACTCTACATTCTAACTAACATATTTAGGAGTAGTCATCGGTTCAATCTTCTAGCATCAAAAAATCCTAAATCCCTAATTATTTTGACCTTTGTTTTGAGTTTAACATTGTTGGCCATGACTTGCTTAAAGAATTAAAAAAGAATAAGGTATACAGTGTGGTACATACCCTAGTGAAACCAACACTGCTAGCAAGGTTATCAATTGTGCACTTCTATGTTGTTACTTCTCCAATGTTCAATGTTTATGCCCTATTGTTTTTCTCATGTGAAGCTGATGTACAAGGATAGACACACAACAACACATCCACATGTTCTCCATCTATGAAGTGCAATATAAAAGATAATTTTGTTTATATCCAAAACAAAGTTGCATCTGACAAAGTTTAAGCCCTAACCTTAAACCATAGAATTGGGTCACTTCTAGCTCCCCCAACACTCTTGATGACAGCTCCAAAAGCCCTTGGTGACAAAAAGAAATTATTTGTGTGTTGATTGGCTTGGTAGGACAATAATAGGCAAGAAGTGCATGGTAAACATGTGTAATTGTGGATGTATATTGAACCTCACAACACCAACTACCATCATCTCTTTTGAAAGGTTCCCTTGTCACACACATCCCCATAGGTAGGCAAATGACAGACCTACGCACCTCTGTCTCTAGCTATGTCAACCTCCACTCAAATCGACCTCGAGATGTGACAAAGATCTCCAAGTGCAGCATTTGCACACCTATCAATCTACTTCCTTCTTTAAGAAATCTTGTGACCTTTTCCCTCAAAAAAATTCATGTGGTGTTTATAAAACTCCAATAATAGTCCAACCCATCATTTCACTCCATTTAACTAACATTGATCTATTACTGCTTAAACCCAAATCACGTGTAGCTGCAGGCATTTTATTTCGATATGAACAACGAGAATTGTAAATTCATACACTCTTTCATCAAGCACATAAAGTAAATCAGGCCATAAAAGAGACAACTCAAATGAATGTGGCTTTCATTTGGTCCCACATTTTGATGAATGTTCACCAGATGTTACGGTGAGACTATGAGTTCATTTCTTTTTAACTTTGTGGAACATTTCCTATTTTAAGTGTTGTTAAGGTAGAAACACTTAAATGTTCAGGGCACTTGAACCCCTCCTCTTGGCACATCTGACACTGACAATTGTTGAAAACAGATTTGAAATGAGAAAGTTATGCCCCTCCCAAAATAAACAAACTCAAAAAAACAAATCATCGAGCAGTACCAAAACTAGTTTTCAAAAACCCAAAAAAAAAGTTTGTATGTTGTTTTATTGTTATTAAAGTTCAAAGATGATTTGTAAAATTTTAGGTGGTGTTCTTATGGCACTCTGAATCATTTAAAATGAATAAAAAATAAGAAGGTTACGAGGTTTGAAAGTAAAAAAGATTCAAAGAGGGAAAAAAAAAAATCTTTTGTAAGTTGGAAAAGCTTATTTTTCTTTTTGTTATTTTTTCATTACACCTTTTCCTTTGCACTTCAAAGATGATTTCTAGAGCTTGACATAAGGCTTCAATAATATTTTAAATCACTCAAAATGAAACACATATGATGAAAATATAAATAGGTGATGTTTGGTCATAGGTAGACAATTGGTGATGGGTCGGTCTATCCTAGTTTGTTTATTTTCCTTTCCCTTCAAAGCACAACCATAGACCCACTCGAGCTGACAAGCAGTTGGCATCACTAAATCAACCTAATTAACAGAGGGTTAGCAAGAGTTTCACTTGCCCAACACTAGATCATTAGACCTAGGACCTTTCCTTGGTCATAGGGTCCCAGAAGCGGCTATACTAGTGGGCCATCACCCCTAGGTAAGTACTTACTAGGTTTACTTTAAGAATTTTCTTATTTATTGCATATTCAAATCTTACACAATGCCTACTATTCAACAATTAGTCAATAATTGGAAAATTTGGTAGGAAACAAAACAAAATCTGCAATTTATTATTAGTGTGGCAAAAGAACTAGTTTATCATAGTAGTCTTGATCTATCAATTAGAATAAACCAGCCCATCACTTATCACCTGCCTATGGTTGAACATTTATTTATATCTTCATCATACGTGTTTCATTTTGAACGATTTAAAATGTTATGGGAGACTACCTCAAGATTTAAAAGTCATCTTTGAAGTGCAAAGAAAAAGGAGTAATGAAAAAACAACAAGAACAAAAATAAGCCTTCCAACTTGCAAGACATTTTTTTTTCTTATCTTTGGACCCCTCCTACTTTCAAACTTCATATCTTTCTTATTTCTTATTCATTTTAAATGATTTAAAGTGTTATAAGAAAATCACCTCAAGTTTACAAATCATCTTGGAACTCTAATAGCAATAGAGCAACATACAATGAATTTTTTGGGTGTTGAGGAACCAATGTTTCTAGTGAACGATGATTTGTTTATTTTTAGTTTTTGACCCCCCTTTACTTTGGGGGTTGTAACTTTTTCAATTTTATTTCATTTTTGGCGATTTTTAGTGCGTCAAATGCACCAATAGAAGGGGTTGAAGTTTTGTTTGGACACTAGAAACAATGGAGCCTTCCCCTTGGATCCAGCTTGCCTTGAGTGTTCAATGTAAGCACTAAAAAAAAGGAAAGACGGGGTGAAACTCAATTCACTACAAAAACTAAGGTCCTCCCACCCTTGAATGCTAATGTTTTTGTTTTTTTGGGTAGATTTTTATTTTTTTGAATCTCACCCTATTTATGATCAAACTCAAGGTTTTATTGTTGTTATCCTTACTTTATAAATAATATTATATTAAACCTTTAATGACACTACCTTCTTGCAAAATATATAAATCAGTTGTGAGTACATATTTTGATAAGTTTTTTTTTGGCAATGGGCCATTTAGCTGGCTTATCATCAAAAATTTATGAAAACTCCTCTCCTCAAGTAAAAATCACATTTTTTACATTTTTTTACATGGCCATGTAAAATCATACACACACACACACACACACACACACACATTTACATTGTTTTATTAGACCATGTAAAATTATATAAACTTATTTATTTATACACACACAAAATTAGTAAAATCCATTAGTTCCTTATGAAATCCAATGAATTTTTGATTTTGAATTTTTTTTGAAATACCTTAGATAGGGAGTTATTAAAATAAATCAAATAACCCCCCTTGCCACCGCAAACCCCCAAGTTTAAGGTGCCAAATGTTGAATGTGCTAAACCTTGATGTATTCTTTGGGTAGGCAATGCACCTAGTCTCAAAATTCAATATTTCCCCCACCTAAGGTCTAAAAATTATCAAATTTCCTTCATTAAATTTTATCCACTAAAGATTTTTCAAAACTATATATATATATATATATATATAATATTATTATTTTTAAATTTTTTTCAATTGAAAATTTGTTATATTTTAGAAACTAATTATTATAGCGATTTCATCCCATATTAAATAAGAGATGGTAATTATGAACCTATTGTTAATAATTAGATAATTACTAAGAAGCCTTCTAAACTAGCTAAACTAGGAGATTTACTCACTAACAAATATTCTTTTGTTGGAATTCTACACACATCTAGGTGTTCAAGAAAGCTATCAAAGCTAATGGAAAAATAATTAATGAGGACATCATTAATCTGTTTAGTTTTACTCTTTGAAATAATATTTCTAAGTGGGGAGAAATTTTTTTACAAACTAAGATCCTAAAATTGTACTTTTGCAAAGTTGGAACAAATTTTCTATAAACATAACATAACAAAAAAAAATGATGAACAATTTTACTTGAAGTTGAGGAGTATCAAATAGGAAGAGAAGGAACGTGTCAAAGTTTTTTATGAACAAATCCTTAAGTTAGTTAATTGTTTATAAATCAAGGCCATTGGTATGTACCTCACCATTGTCTTCAAAGTAGGTCTACATCCATACATTTGACTTTCAACAATTTGAATGAAGTGAAAAATCTTAATCGAACATGAGGAAGTTGTTGTGAGAATCACCCTACAAATCCAATAGCTTTTTGCTCAATCATGAAGCTGCATAATCACCTTACATATTTTGACACTGGCTGGCTTGGATTACCTACTATGACCCCAATTCCTTCATAAGTACTATTATCTTTACCTATGCCAACGGAACCTTCCATACCTATTCCATCCATTATCTAATTCGTAAAATATTTTTTATAGGATATTAGTTAACAAGTTCTTGATACAAAGTATATTATGAACTTAGGTCAATTCATTAAAATAGCTCCAAAGCTAAAACAATATTTGACTTAAAAGTTTCAGTTCATGAAACCACCAATTTCAAAACCAGTACCTATACACGTAGTAACATCTATAGCTATAGATCATCATATGGTAGTAATACATGTACATATTGGGAAAAATCTTGTTGATGATGAGTTATTAGATGGCAGACCTAGAGTCAACATAATCATCGAAAAGTTGAAGGCCGCTTTAGGACTACCTAAACCTTAACTAGCCCCTTATAATTTGCGGATGGTAGATGAGACAGTTGTGAAACCTTTTCGTTTGATCCATGACCTTAAGATATTAATTCATGGTATTCCACATAATGTAACCTTTACAATTATGTAGAAAAATGTTATGGACTTATCTTATTCGATGCTTTTAAGAGGACCTTGGTTACGAGATGTTAAAATATCCCATGATTGGGGAACTAATATCATTGCTATTCAAGGTAATGGTATAGTTAAAACCATAGCAGTACCCAAGCATATGAGTAGTCAAACAAAATGTCCTAAAGTTCTTTTATGTTATGATTTCCAAAATGGGTTCACAAAAGAAGAAGAAGACATTGCATTCATTACAGAACTTGGTTTGTTTTCTATTGATACTATTAGCTTATCAAATGTCCAACAACTTGAACCTTTATTGTCAATAAAAACCTAAATCTACATTCACATTTTTAATATCCAATCTTATCTTTTTGGATTTTATAGTCCCACATATGTTTGCAGATTATCCGAAAACTTTTTATGAACTTGACATTGGTTGAATATGGATATTGACAAAAGACTAGCTCAAGAGCGAGTACATCAGTTATAGATTACTAGTTGGATAATCACAAAAGAAAAACATTTGAAGTGAATTAATTTTGGTACAATAGAATGTCCCAAATATGTGAATATCAACGCTACATTATTTGAAGATTATACTTTTGCATTGATAAATTGCAAAATTGAATTTTCATAATATCATTTTGCATTAAAAAAAAATTTTTGTGGAAATTTGGTAATTGGGTCATTGATTCCCTAATAGGAATCAATTGTTCTTAAGTTTGTGAGAATCAACCATTTGAAAATCAGTTTAATAAAAAAAGTTCAAAATTTTGAATTAAGAAAAAAAACTCTTTGCTGAATCTCAAATTGTGTGTAAAAATTAGAAATGGCATTTCTTTCAAAATAATGAGAATCACTTGAAGTACCTACTTACTTATTTTTATGTAATACCTTCAAAATTTTGATGGCAACATCCCCTATTTGATTAGAAGGTAAATAACTACAAATATGTCACTTTAGGTAAGTAGGCAAGTTGTTGTTACGTGTGTGAGGCCAATTGGCCTTTAATTCATAGGCACGGAGAATAAGGAGTTTAGGGAAGATATATATCTCTATATATAAAAGAATCGGTGTGTGTCCGTCCGTCCGTCCGATATCCTATTGGCTGGATGGAACTCAGTCCGATATCCTATTGGCTGGAAAACTCAGGGTAATGGGTATCACTCAGTGTGATGGGTATCACTCAGTGTCAGGAAAAATCACTCAGTGTGATGGGTATCACTCAGTGTCCGGTTTGTTTGTGAGGAAAACAGGGTCCCTCAGTGCAATGGGTAAACTCTTGGGTGGGTTGTGAG
>Ga0116231_10011644_pt1 | contig 13399 bp, 15 predicted proteins | sample S1TSphgellanicum_2_FD_89695 | JGI IMG/M metagenome (GOLD analysis project Ga0116231, IMG submission 89695) | Host-associated microbial communities from peat moss isolated from Minnesota, USA - S1T2_Fd - Sphagnum magellanicum MG | ecosystem: Host-associated > Plants > Peat moss > Unclassified... | reverse complement strand
TTTGCTCTCGCTGTGTGTGTCTCTCGTCCGTTAGTACGCACGTGTGTGGGTTTCTCTCTCTCTCTCTCTCTCTCTCTCTCTCTCTCTCTCTCTCTCTCTCTCTCTCTCAATGTCCATTTTCCAGCAACTCCAGCAGGAGCTTCTTCTTCTGTTGGTTTGATCTCTCTTGCCGGATAATAATAATAATAACTCACTCATCACTCTCCCTTGCAAAGCCTCCCTCTCTATCTACTCATGTGTGCAAGCTATACGTCTGTGCTAGTGTTGTCTTTTGAACCGATCCTGTTCGTCAAGGCCGGTGTAACTTTCTCTACGTCGTCAAATCTTGTCTTGTTGTTTCTTTTTCCGTTTGAATTTTCTCATTACAAGGTCCTCATGACAAGTCATGACACTTTTGTTTGATCGATTCAGCTTCTCTGCTGTGATATTACTCTCCTCTCGACGTCTAAAAAACTCCTTCGTGCTCGTTCTTGTGAAAGTTTTTGTGAATAGTGTTCATTTCTCAGTTTCTTCTCGAGAGCTTGGTCTTGTGATCATTGTTCTTGTTTCTGATTTCCTTCGTTACTGTGTGTTTTAGTCTAAGTCTCCAGTCTTGAATTCGCCTTCCTGAGACGTTCTCGACTCCATAAGTACTGTTTGTGCCTGTGTTTTGCTAAGTGAAATTGCGGTCTGCTAAGTGATATATTGCGTCCTTCCAGACCTCCTCTTTCTCTAGTGCCTCTAAGGATCGCGACGTTGGCTGTTGCTATTGTCGTCAACATTGAATCTCATTCCTGTGTACATGAACTACACACTCTGTGTGTGTGTGTGTGTGTGTGTGTGTGTGTGTGTGATTTGCTTCTTATTTGGTTTGTGCGATGATCTTTCTCTTCGGAGCACCAAGTCTAAGAGCCTGGCGGTTGGGCCTATGACCACTGGCGAATTGTTCTTAGCAGACTCTTAGCCAGGAATGTGCGAGAGTTTTTACTGAGGAAGTTCACCGTCGTTGTCAACCGAGCAACCTTGCAAGTGCTCTTGAAACCCCGGCTACTAGGGAAATGTTCTAGTGTTTCCAGGTTACTGTGTCGTCTTGGCGCCATGTTTCGGAATCCAGTTCTGTGACTTGTTGTGAGCCTTCGGAGTCTCTGGTCCTAATGGAAGAAAGAAATTGTCGCCAAGCTATGGCCGCAAATTATGACCCCAGACTCAACCGCTGTGGACCTTGCTCTTCTCCTTGTGTGTACTAACAACGGCCATGTGGCTGGAACCAGAAATGGACGAGCCCTTGGAAGAGGATCCGCTAACACCTTTCACGATTCAAGATCATCTAAACTTTCTGGTACGTCTTTTTTTTGACTGTTTAGAATGTTTTTCCTAACCCTAGGAGATATTGAAGTTGCAGATTCTCAAGTGGATGCCCAATCATCTTCTGAAAGATGATCTGTTTGCTGCCAATTGAAGAATGTTCTCTAACCCTAGGAGATTGAAGTTGCAAGTTCTTGAGTGGATGCCAATCATCTTCAGAAATGGTCTGGCTCTGACAATTGAAGAGCATTGTTCACTAACCCTAGGAGATTGAAGTTGCAGGTTCTCAAGTAGATGTCAATTATCTTCTGAAATGATCTGGTTCTGACAATTGAAAGTGTATTGTTTCCTAACCTTGTGGTGTGTGGCTTGATTTTGATTTTATGATGCAGAGAGAAAGAGAAGAAGAGAGGAGCAGAAATCATCCTCCAGTGTCACTGGCAGCCACACAGTTTGATGTGGAGGCGGATCAAGCTGCTTATGAGTTCATTTTTGTAAATGACTATGGAACTTGCACAGGTGCCAACAAGAACCATGAGCATCCTCATTGGCAAAACTAGAATGTCACTCCAAGTAGTACCACCATTTGAGTTTTTACCAAGCCTTCTTTCTTCAAACCACTCTGATTACTGTTGTAAAATCCGATACACATCACTAGATTATATGAGACAGAACCCATCACCACACATGATGGGGTGGACATTGACTCTACAAGACCGAAAAAACTCCATTGTCAATTTAGTAGACCTAGTTGAAGACAAGATTAGGGTTCCAATACCCATTAATATTTCTGCCAGAGAAAAAAGAATTAGGAGTGACTTCATCCCTGAGAGGGTGACACATACCCGAACCTCTGTAGCTGTACAAAGATGAGCATGGGGTTTCTATGCACATCGGTGCGAATTTTTTGAGGCAGATGGAACATTATCAAACTACTTGTATGTGTGTGAAAAAAGAGGTTGGATTTCCTTTTGCTAATAGCCAATTGTGGCAGCCACCTTATTGGTAAATTGATTCTGTTAGTGAAGAATCTCAGCTGCCCCATATGTATGCTTCGTCTTTGGATACAAGATTGCAATTAGTATAACTGGTTGAAACATACTTCCTAACAATCTGGTGTGTGGATTGAGGAGGTAGCTAGACATGTGCTATAACTTATACTGATCTATTCAGTCAGTATGATACTTCAAATCTTATTTTCCTGAACTAGTCTGCAGATATTTTGAATTTTTCCTACTTGGCCAAATCTGATGCAATCTTCTCATTCTTCTTAAGAGAATTTCTTATTGAGATTCAGCCCTCACTTAATTCCTTTTTTTCGCTTTTCCTGATTTTTCTTCTTTCTCAAGTTACATTTGCAGAGAGCAGCAGTTTGATAAATCCAGTTCTATCAAAGTGCGTCAGACATGCAAAGGAAAACACTGAAGTAAGAAAAGCTTGTAATTTGCTGTACTGCACATTCAAAATTTCACTTAATGAAGTCAGATTTGCTCTCTCTCTCTCTCTCTCTCTCTCTCTCTCTCTCTACTGTTTAGATGGAACTTTTGAGTACCTACCATAGTTCCTTTTATACTAAACTCTGCAACACAAAACCAATCAAATTGAATCCAAATTTTGCTAAGAAAGCTGCATGTACAGTGGTTGTGAAAACTCAATGAAATTGTGTAGCCCTAAATTCTAGATGATGGAACACCTTACAATTGTTAGATCATGTAATTTAGTCGTGTCAGGTTATGGGGAGGGAGGGAGGCAGGGAACAGGGTGTGTGGGTGGGGCTAACCTTGCTTAGGCTCTTTCAAGGACCATAACTATTTTACCTCCCTGCACCCCTTACCTTGGGGTGATTGCTGAAAATGGCATTTCTTCGGAGACTCTAGGGCTGTACTTATATGCCATTTCTGGTGAAGCTCCATCTTCAACAGCTAAAGCACGCTTCAATTCCCGTAGAACTTCGGACATTATTGGCCTCTTGATCCCATAGTTCTCAGTGCAGCGGAGTGCTAGATTGGAAACAATTTCTAAACATTTTGGGTTGAACTGGTTCAGCAGACTCGGGTCTAGAATGGAATAGTCTCCTTTTGGCACATTTTGCTGCAAGAATGGTCGTGCCTGGCAGAAGAAAAATAATTTCAAAAGATTTCAGATATTTTGGAATCATTTGAAACTTTGAATTAAATGGACAACTTAGATATTCCAAATATGTTTTTTATAAAATTAATCCAGTGAATTATTCCAACTAACTACTATATGTGTTAAAAATTCATCCTGTGGATGTATGAATTTTTGGAGAAACACTAATATAATCAGATGGGAGGAGAAGGGAGGAGAGTAGCGGTGGGTTTTTTACTTACCCATGCAGTCAAGTTGTACGCATCAGGTTCATAGTTGCCAGAAAGGGGTTCTCGTGCACACAAAATTTCCAACAAAACAACACCAAAACTGTATACATCGCTCTTCTCTGTCAATTGCTGGCTGTTGAAATACCTGCAGTCCTCAAAAACCACAAACAAGCATTCACCTCTGTGACCGAGATTCATGTTAATTAACTCTTTTGCAACTGAAAGTATAAAGAAGAAGGAACAAGAAAATGCATGGAAGACTTTTTTTTTAATTTCTAGAAATCTCCTAAATGTTGTAACTAACTGCGAATGGTAAATTCCATTAGTGTAACACCCAAAGAGGTTTCAAGCTAATTTTGCTTACTCAGGGTCAAGATAGCCTGCTGTTCCTTTGACAGCCGTAGTGAAATGGCTTTTATCCAGATCCACAACCAGCTTCGAGAGACCAAAATCTGAGACTTTTGCTACATTCCTTGATGAAATCAAAATGTTTGAGCTTTTCACATCTCGGTGTATGATCTTTGGGTCACTTCCATTGTGCAAGTACTCTATCCCTGCACATCCAAATACAGCAAAAAACAAAACTACCGTCAAAAAAAAACTATAACCCATTCAATGAAATTTACCTTGTAACTTTCAATGTTAGTCAACATGGGGACATTGTTAGAATCACACACACCCCCTTGGACAGTTTCATGGTATCAAAGTGGCTACAAAATGGCTAGGTTTTTAAATACCAGCTGCAGCTCCAACAACAAGACTTAGTCGATCCCGCCACTCCAATGGTCTTGTCTTAGCCAGTTTTCCTGTCCAACAAAGCCAATGCCAAAAGACAAAGCACAAAAATCAGTGTAGAGTCGAGAAGCACTTGGACAAAAATTTGAAGTGTATTTTGGAGGGCACCTTATATCCATGAATATCCCTCCTAGAAAAGGGGAGGGATCTTATGCCTACTTATAGGTGTAAGATCCCTTCCCCTCATACACCTCATAATCAACCTATGTTTAGGTCCATGATAACCTTTACTTTGTGCTTTACCATGGGTAAAGCCCCAAGGTGAGGACATTCCTAAAATGTGGGGCAGACTCAACAACTGCCTCATCCAAGGCCCCTTATTTTGCGATGTCCCCACCTTGGGGCTTTAACCTACATGCTTAAAACATCTGGCCATTGTGTGAGACTTCAACATAAGGATTTTGGGTTTGGCATTAAGATGTTAACACTACTGAATGATGCTTGCACGTTAGGTAGAAAGTAAAACATTTTCTACAGATTTTCATAATGAAAATGGTAGAATCCTAGACCATAAAAGGCCAGAAAATGAATATAAAAATGTATTAATAATTAGTGGCATACCATAAAGATGGTCCATAAGAGTGCCACCAGGCATGTACTCATAAACAAGCATTTGCACTGGATTCCGTTTTTCATAGCTTGTGTGGTACCCAAGGAGTTCCACCAGATTTGGATGATGCACTTGCGACAACAAATTCACCTGAGACAATAATGCAAAATACATCATCCCGTCAGCTTCTTTGGTTTTCATGACGAAATTCTAAAATTCTGAATGTGATAAATTTCTGGAATTTTCTTGTCCTCAAAGAACCTGGGAGCCTCAATTGTGAAGCACATGATGAGTTGAAAAACCACAAGCTGCTACCAGTAGCCCAGACTTGCAGCTATTCAGATATTGACAGGTGACGATCAACATTTGTTTCTTTGGCGAATTTTTCACACCTTGACAATTGTTTCATTGAGAAAATTTTTGACAGATCTGCTTCTCCAGTGCAATTTTGACTAAATTTACTGTTTCTTTTTTGGTATTATTTGCCAATTTTTCAACCTCACAAAATTGGGAAAAAGAAACCCTGGCAGTGACAATGATGCATTTGAAAACAACCCTAAGAAATCTGTTTACAGAAATACCTGACTCTAAGTAGTACCTATCCTACCAAAGGAAACAAAGCAGGAGGAAAGATTAACCTAACCTCATTCAGGAATGAATCAGTCCCCATTTTTGAAGTATCAGCTCTTCTTTTGATTGCCACTTCACTCCCGTCAGCAAGGCGACCAAGGAAGACAGGGCCAAAGCTGCCTTCACCAATCAAATCTCTGAAGTGATTTGTAGCCAGGTCGAGCTCCTTGAGGGAGAATAGTCTCACAGAGGTATGATTTCCTAGTTCTATATCTTGATCCTTGATGGGCACTGCAGCAGAACATTTTTTAACACCATTAAAAATTCCACGAATCCTAGTGCTGTAATTATGCACATTATTGTTTCATTGTACATTTTATGAAGAGAAAATGAATGAACAACTGCATACCTGCAAGTTTGGAATTTTGAGGGACCAACACTGGCTTATGTTGCTGTCTGTGACGTCGAAAAATGAAAAACAGCAAAAGTAAGATGGCCACAACTACAAGAACTCCACCAACGGCACCACCTACAATTGGACCAATTGATGTACTGCTTTTGCTGTTGCTAGGGACGTTGCTGGGTGGAAGTGATGGTGGAGGTGCTGAGCTTTGACAGGCCTCATTTGAGGAATTAAGACATGGGTTCCCTGTATATCTGCACAAATGCAACTTGAGAATTTAAGTCCTTCAAAGCCCAATTGCCCAATTGTGCTAGGATACATGTCACTCCCACCATCCAATATGGTAATTGCATTGTGGCAGTTTACCAAACCCATAAGTTTGAGGTTCATCAAAATTTGATGCAGAGGTGGAAACATTTGGCAGATATGTTCAAAGAGAATGGGTGTAATTCAACCCAAAGGAAACCAACCCTTTTTCCAACCATAAAGGGCTAAAGAATCTTACATGAACGTAAATTCTGGTTCAAGGAACTGCGGTGGAATGCTGCCAGAGAAATTGTTGTTCATGATATTCCTATTGAAGGGACATGGAAATAAATGCATTAGTTCAAAAAATCACTTGCAAGAAAACACTAGAACATCAAGCTCCCAATGGTATAATGGATCCTGCCCACCAATGACAAAATGTCTCTACCCAACATTCTTGACCACTTTCCATAAGTGCAGATCCATCCAACTCAACAAATCGAAGCAAGACTCAAAATCAACAACAAATGTACAAATAACCTGGTTCAAGATTCGTGTTCAGGATTTGGAATAAAATGTCACATAAAAAAAGGGAGGAGCACCTACAAGTACTTCAAGGAGGGCAAAGTTTCCAAGTATACAAGAGGGCCCGATAAATGATTATTGCTTAGGTTTCTGCAGAGAGGAAGCAAACTGTAATTAGCAAAAATGGCAGCTAAAGCAAACAATGTGTAGTTGAGGAGCAAAAACTCAGCACCACAAAGTACAGACTGAAAAGACCAGGCAGGAATATTAAGGATAGTGTAAGTGCTTACAGAGTTTCCAAGCTATTGAGCTCACTGAACAAAGTAAGACTCCCCGCTAAGACATTGTTGCTCAAATCTCTACAAGTAGCAACGCTATTCATGGATTAATACCATAAACAACAAGCTTGAAAATCAGCACAGTTCCTCCTCACCTCCATATGAGTGCGAATACAAACTGGAAGCATAGTAGTATCATTGAAAATAACAAAATAAATACATGTAAATGACATATGTACGGCTAATCCATGTGTGAAAACGCAACATATTACTCACAAAATCTGCAAATTCTGAAAGTTCCAGTTTACACCAAGGGTGGTCCCTTTGAGGCTCATATTGGAAAGGTCCCTGTACATGGTTTTCAGCAAGCAAGAGACATAATTAGTTGACTACATAACCTAATTGTTCAATCAAGGTCAGAGGTAGCCAGGTAATTTAAACACATAATTAGAAAACAAAAATCACAGTCAGCTCCATAACCCAATTGTTCAATCAAGATCAGAGGTAGCCTGGTAACTCAAACCTATAATCAGCAAACTCACTGGGCCCCAGCAATTCCTACAGCTTAAACCCCAATTTGTTTTTGGCATGTTCAATCAAATAAGGGGGTTCACTTACAGCGATGTAACCTCGCTTCCAGTGCAGGTAATGCCCTCCCATGATACAGGCAGACAAGGATCACTATTGTTCACCCAGTCCAGTGAAAAATTCCAGTGTGATTGAATAGCTTGCAATTCACTGACTACTCCCCCCACCAACAACAACCAACCACCACACCACCCAACATGTAAATTTTTTCACAAAAAATCCAAAAATGGCAATGGTTCTAAGTTGCAGTCCCAAAATACCTAAGTATACAACATGTCCCATTGATGGGTTTAATCAATTTTTTCAAAATCTAGAGAGCTCACCATCACTTGATACAGTTGGAGTAGCATTGACAGAGATCACTGAGAATACTTCAAGAGCATTAATCAGTGGTGCGCCATTCGATGGTGCACCATTCATTGGTTGCAAGGTTAAATTCCACCAAGCTCCCTGGCTATTTTCGGGATTCGTATACTCAAGAGCTACAAATGGACGTAAAGTAATTTGTGGAATAACCAAATGATCATCCACCGATAACTGAAGGCTTGCTGAGCTATTGTAGAGCTCACTGAAGTAGACATTAGATTCAAAAATCTTTGAGGTTTGCAAATCTGACGGCAGAGGTAATGCATATGTGAGTGACTGGTTTTGATAATTGACCCGTGCAGAACCCAGAACTGCAGCAGGAGCTTGGTCGTAGACTTGGGATACTGAGAGCAAATTTGATGTGGTGTTAATCGCCGTTGCTGTAAGCGGAGAGAAGTAGGACTCATCACTGGACCAGATCCGGTCTGAAGGATCATCTGGATACCTGCAATTCATTCCCAATTCATTAGTTACAAAACCAACCCACCAAACTGGACTAGCATACCTATAAATATATGTGTGTGCTTCCCATACATGTGGTTGTAAGTACCTGAGAAGTGTTGATGCACCACAATTGATCCGATAAACTGTCCGCAACATTGTGGTAGCAGAGGCTCCCGCATCCACATAAGATGCATTGATGACAGGACGTACTTCTAGGGATGAGATGACAGGATTGCCCTTCTCTCTAAGGAGGCAAAGTGCTTGGGTTTCGGTTGAATTGAAAATGACCTCTACAACCCATGTATCATTATTGCCCCCCGTTGTCATTGTAAGATCAACTTTGCTCAAAAGTGCAGCTCCAAGATAAACCTCAAAAATCGGTGGTTGGTTGAGACCATCATAGTCAAGGTAATCGAATGTAGCCCGCACCAGAATCATGATTCCCTGAGGAGGTGGGGGAGTCTGCGGAATAGGGAGGCTGTAACAGATTCTTGTGGACAGATTGGGCGTGTCAGGGAAAAAGCGCAATGTCCCCAGTTGATTACTAACTTTGGCAATGTGTCCTCCTGGAGGTGCATACTCATCATCAGGCATCCAATAAATACCACTACTCGTGAAACTCTGTGAAGCACCACATGCAAGGCTTACAAATCCTAGAACCAAAGTTGTTTCCGCCCACCCACATCCCACCCAGCAATGTTAGAAAGAGAGCTGGTATAAGAGAAAAAATTTTGCAATGAATGTGGTGCAGTTTTTCTTTTGATCCAACACAAACCCTAACTAGGAAGCTGGTTCAGAAATTGGAAAAATTACAAGACTGCCACCTGCAGGAATTCACAACCCAGAGCACATCATAATCCTTCCCACTCTCAGATCTGCACGTGGAAATCAGAATGCGGGTCTTGACTATAATTTCAGCAGCAGCAGCAGCAGACATGGAAGAAAAAATAGTACATAAGTCTACCTGATTGCTGAGCATTTGCTTGTGAAAAATTGTGAAAGATGAAAGCTCCAGCCAGCAACAAATTTAGCCATTGCAAGAACACTACTGGAACCAGCAGCTGTACAGGTCCAGGTGCAAAGCAGATTGAGCCGGACCCCTTCTTCTTAAGTCTCTTTGACCCAATCCGATTTGCAAATGTTTCCATCATAGCTGCAGCACTCAGGCCAGTAGAATAGAGATCTACTTTCTCAATAGGGCTGAGGAGGGTTTGCTGCAGAGATCTGACTATAACAGGTTTCAAGGTGGTTGACCAACAGCTGCTGATCTTGAACCTCTTCTTCTTCTTCTTCTTCTTCTTCTGCACCTGTGTAACATGCACAAAGACATGTTGTTCATACATGATCTGAAACTATTGCTGTACATAAATCAGAAGAAAATAATTCTGCATACCATCATTCCACAATCACAACCTGATCAGAATCTCTCTTGCCACGAACTCATGTCCATCTCTTGAATCAATTATCATCTAGACCAACTTAGATCAAGATCCATTTCTCCCAATTACGGTAGACTTCTGATCAACAACAGATTCAAAACCTTTGTTGGTCCAAAATTTCCAAACCTTTTTTTCTAAGCTAGTAGCTGTGAGAGAGCATCAGAAGTGACTGAGTCAAAACTAGAGAAGTAAATCAGTCCTCCATCTAGATACAATTCACTAGCTTTGATGAGAGGAATGCACCACAATCACCGCGAATTTCTAGAGGAAAGATGTACAATCTTTTAAGTGCTTGACAGCTTCATGAGTCAAGGCGTACTAGGGAAGAATCCTAGTGCAAGTATGTCTAGTAGAATCATATAAGCTTAAACAGATTTCTGCCTGCGTGCAACGTGTAGCATCATTCTAGTGATGTGAAAAGAGTGATGAGCAAAAGAACCCCAAAAATAAAAATGAAATAAAATAGTTTCTACTCGAATTCCAGATTCAAGATTGTCGGTAAACAAATGAACAGTGCAAACCCATGATCCGATGAGCAATGAAATCGAATTTGCTGCAAAAATCCATCACTAAAATCAGCGAGAGAATGAAAGAGATAACACTACTGTAACAGCTACCTAACTGAAGAACATCAACCAGAGAAGCCTGGAAGCTGCAACCCCACGAGCAGCGACTTCATCTCATCACCCACTGCTTCCTTCCTTCATTCTTATCAGCAGAGCTGCAACTAATTTTCTTTCTTTTCTTTTCTTTCTTGGGGGACTCAACCGAAATCCAAATTCACAACAAGCATGTCAAGTACAGAAGAAAAGAAAAAGAAGAAAAAGAAAATCCTGTTCACAATGATCGTCTCCAAATCCCCCAAGTTCGTGGAAAAGCTGCTGCAATCTCTCTCTCTCTCTCTCTCTCTCTCTCTCTCTCTCTCGCTCTCTCTCTCTCTGGGTCACAGTAGAACTAGAGAAGTCTGAAGCTCAAAGAAAAAACTTACAACCAAACCTCGATGATCAATTCAAGCAGCTCTGCTTTTGTATCTGAACAAATGATAGATCCCAAACCCCAAAAAAAAACAAAACAGAAACAAAAACAATAACACTCCCTGTTTTTCCCGTACTCTCCCCGTACTCCTCTCTCATCGCCAAACTCCCGAACTCCGTGCTGAGTGCGACGCTGCTCCGTCGCGCGCGCAAGAATTCTCGCGGTTTCCTCTTTCGGCCTTCTTTCCTTCGCTTCCGCTCTTTTCCGGTCGAAACGGGAATACCTACCTACCTCCCTACTTACCTACCTACCGTACCTATATACGTATCTCCTTACCATGCGTATTGTACTCTTTTTCGATGATTTCTACTCTTTCGGATGAAAAAATGGACCCCACAAGGACGAAAACCGACTTTTCATGTACCTATTATCTTACCTACAGCTACTCATGTTTGGCACAAATTATTAGTTTCACGCAAATTAATTCATGAACAGCTTTGCCCACTCCCACCCCAAAAAAAAACCAAAAAACAAAAAATTAATTATTTTATTTTATTTTATTTTATTTTTTAAAAAAATTAATCTATCTGCTTCTTTCCAAAAATCCATGGGATTCCAACCCTCGTCCTCTTCATAAACAAATAGAAAATGTAACAAGCATTTATTTTTTAATACTCTTTTTTTATGCTTATTCCTTAAGTCCAGGGATTTTGGAATACTAAAATTGGGACCGTTTTGGAGCTGTTTTTTTTTTAAAGAAATAAATATTTGGACATCACACTATTGAACATTAGTTGTATTTATGGTATTAGAGATATTCGTAAAGAGATCCCCCCCCTTTTGGGTCCTTCTTTCACTCTCAACCTTTCTTTCAACTTCTGAACATTGTTATCCATGAGGAAAATATATATATATATTATTATTATTAAATATGGGTATAAAATGCTGAAACTCAAAATAAAATGCACGAGATTCAAAAATATTTATGCCTGGAATAGACAGGCCAATACCGTAGCACCTTGGGCCATTTCAACACATGTCCGTCAAATTATTTATTTTGAAATTTTGAAATTATTATTTCAACAAATGGAATATTCTCAAATATTCACTATTATCCCTCACAGTATTTTTTTGATTTGGAAGAAATAATTTTCGAAAATTTCAACATTTCTGAAAATAATATAATAAGTGTCGAATTGGCCAAGGTATATTGGACTGATTGGTTTTGAAGGCAATACTTTTAAAAACTCCAATTTGGTCAAATTTGGTATTAATCTAAGTTTCAATCCTCCTGGAAGCCTCAATGTATGTTTTCCCCTAATTTTTTTTTTTAAATCTCATCCCCTTTATGACCAAACAGGGGTGTTTGGTGCTGTGTTTTCTTTATTTTGCGGATATCTCTATTGTTGTGTTTCAATTTTTTTTAGTTTTTTAATTTGCTCCATTTTTTTGTTTTTCATCCAAATCGTTGACGGGTCAAAAGTTTTTTTCTTTTTTTTGGTTCATTTTGTGATGTCAAAAGTTTTGAAAATTGTTTCCTAATAATTAGCAAAATTAATCCAATTTACACAAGAAAAACAACACTATTTTTTTTCAATTTGGGGTGTCCTCCACTTTTATGACGAATCTTCTTCGGATCCAATTGCAAATCAATAAGTTGAAATTATGTCACTTCTAGTTCAACACCCAAAAAACACCCCCACCCCACTAAGAAGCTTAAGTTCCAAGCACAGACTTAAAAGTCTCAACATGGTGGTGGGCCGAGAAAAGCTTGTTTGCTGGTGGGCCGAGATAAGCTTGTTTGACATTTGTTTGAAATTTGTGCAAGTGTTTGACATTAGTGAACGACCCAATCTTCCAAAAGATTTTTGAGCTGAAAGGCCGTATCATTTTCAAGGGGGTTGGTTACATGGCGCAACGATCCCGTAAGATTCCATAAGAAATAGTTTTTGTAAGGTGGTACCAAAAGATACATAACTAATAAAAGTTTTCAAAAATGCTCAAAAGTCCTTCATTCAGATTGGGGAGGCATTTTCGTGCGGGAGTCTCATGTCCGATTGTGGTGGTCAGTTGAGTGAGATTAGTCCGAAGTGAGACTTCTTCGGCTCCAACCCTTGTCCTACTCACCTCACATGACGTAATTCCCTCCGGAAAATGCCTCCCCTTACATGGAAAAACCTCCAAAGAAATTTTTAGTGTAGTCATAGCAACGGTTATATCATGTAACATCCCATGGGCCATTTCAAATGGTGATTTTTACCCTTTTTTGTGTGATACCCTGTGAGTATCCATCAGCTATCCTGAGGAACAACAAAATTAAATTAAATTAAATTAAATCAACAAAAATCCCTTGATTTTTACGCTATGCAACACGCTTGAGTTGCGGCATTACCGAAATAACGAGCCATCAGTGTCCGGCCTCAAGAGTCCATTATTTCAAGAATTTATAATATATCCAAACCTAATTTATTTTTCCCAGGGGCTTTCTTTCACCGTTTATCATCGGCTACTTGAGTAGATCAGTCCTCACATTCGTCCCCCTTTTAAAGGAGCGGCCATCATCGAAATTCGTAAACCTATCCTACACAAAACACTTT
>Ga0116231_10011641_pt1 | contig 13402 bp, 6 predicted proteins | sample S1TSphgellanicum_2_FD_89695 | JGI IMG/M metagenome (GOLD analysis project Ga0116231, IMG submission 89695) | Host-associated microbial communities from peat moss isolated from Minnesota, USA - S1T2_Fd - Sphagnum magellanicum MG | ecosystem: Host-associated > Plants > Peat moss > Unclassified... | reverse complement strand
TTGCCTTTCAGCTTTGCTTTGTGAACCAGTGGTGGCCTCCCAGGCTTCCTCTTAGGTGGTGCATCTGCTGCTGCTTGGGCTGCAGCCTCCTTATCTGCAAGATCCTTCTCTCTGGCCTTCTCCACTTGTCTCTGCCGCTATTCCTTTGCCTCGATCTCGCTGATGCCCTTCTTGAATCCGAACTTGAAAAGTGCCATCTTACTTTGCTGTGTTAAGGCCCTCCGCGGACTCACTGATTTCCGCGCCAAGCCCTTTATTTTTGAACCCCGCACCAACTTCCCCGTAGTGGCTCGGACCCTATTATTTATTTCCCCGCAGAAGCCCTTCCCGCACCCTTTAGAGACTATTTTCCTATCCCCGCACCTTCGATGAGCAATTATTTATGTGCGGGGTTTAGGGTGAACACTACGGTAACTTTTTTATAGCATTGGCATAAAGTCAAAGAACATGCCCATATTGATCATTGGAATAAATAATATTCTAAAGTTTACTGTATGAAAGTGTGTTTTATGGCTACTTTCCATTTATGTAGACAAGTATCACAAAATGTTAAATTAATCGTGCTTTCACCCAAGGATGCAACGGAGGATTTAGGTTGGGTGCATGAAGGTCAAAGTGGGTGTGCAGGATCAATGGATGCACTGATACTTATGCCATTAAATGGTTGTTGCATCAACATTTGGACAACAAACACGAGTTTCACATGGAGGTAGGTAAATATGGCTGTCCATTTATTCGTGTTGGGGGGCCAAAGTAACAAAACCACCATTCCATGAACTCTCATATTTTGAGCAATTCACAATCACGGCAAAGATGGAACAAAAAAAAAGCAATTGACCGATCAAAGAATAAAGCTAAAGTTAGATGGGATTAACTTCAAATTGAAGCACAAGGCCTCGAGGAGGTTCATTGACCTTTATTGGTAAGGTTCGTCTTCAACAAATTGTTAAGTATCATTGGCATACTTATGTGGGGGGTGGGGTTTATCCCTCCTAGCGCTTTTCATGAATTGAAAAGGATGATGACCTTGCCGAAACAATTTGGGTGAGTAAAGTTGGTTATGCAAAGCCTCTTACATTTGCATGCCCCATTTCCAATTTGTAATACCTACATCATTGAAGTTTTTAAATCATTGTTAGGGTGGTCACAAATGTAATTTCATCATTATTCCTACTATTTAATACTACCACAACTAGCTTTTTGCAATACCTACATAAATATATATTGTGTAACCTCACCAAAACCTCGTTTCACTACTACAAAAGTGGGGTGCAATTTTTTAGCCTAAATCATTATGGGACCTCAAAAGTCAAATAACTTCATTATATTTTATTGATTTCACCCTGGTGAAAGTTATTTCACTATAACATCATTATGTAGACATCATGTTTCATTACTAGTTAACATAATTCACTATCATAATTTACTATAGTAAATAGGTTTATTTTTATGTTTTTAAAATATTATATCTATGTTATTTTATGATATACCCTATATTATTTAAAGCTATTTTAGTTATTCTAACTTATAGTTTATGTTATTATAGACTATTATATATTATTGTACCCTAAACTATTATATGTTATTTTACCTTAAGGTATCTTAACTAGTTTATTATAAGCTTTTAAGTTATTCTAAATTAAATTATTCAACTAACTTTAGGTTATACTTTAGGTTATTTTATTTAAAATTAATATATGTTATTTCAAGTTATACTTTAAGTTATTCAAGGTAATTTTACTTTATGTTATTATAAATTATTTTATTCTAAATATAATAACTTAAATAATCTAAAATAAAATATAATGACCCAAGGTAAAAATAACTTATAATAGAAAATAATAACCTATGAAAAATAATTAAAAATACCTTACAATATAATAACTACCAATAACTTATGATATTATAACATAAAATATCCAACAATAATTTATAATACAATAATCACCAATAGTTGTAATATAACATATAATAACCAACAATAACCACCAATGGCTTACAACGGAATAACCACCCATAGCCATTAATATAATAGCCACCAATAACCACTAATATAATAATATTAATAACCGCCAATATCCACAATAGAATATTCATCAATAATCATTAATATAATAACCATTAATAACCACCAATATCCACCAATATAATAGCCATTAATAAACATCAATATCCACTAATATAATAACCATTAATAAACACCAATATCCATCAATAACCATTAATAGAATAACCACTAATAATCATTTATAGAATAACCACCAATAGTCATTTATAGAATAACCACCAATAACCATTAATAGAATAACCATTAATAACCATTAATAGAATAACCACTAATGATCATTTATAGAATAACCACCAATAATCATTTATAGAATAATCACCAATAATCATTTATAAAATAACCATTAGTAGTCATTTATAGAATAACCACCAATAATCATTTATAAAATAGCCACCAATAACCATCAATAAAATAACCACCAATAGCCATTAATAAAATAACCACTAATAGCTGTCAATAGAATAACAACTAATAGCCACTAATAGAATAACTACTAATAACCATCAATAAAATAGTCACTAATAACCATTAATAGAATAACCACCAATAGCCACTAATAATCACTAATATAATAACCATTAATAGTCATTAATATAATAACCAATAATAAGCACTAATATCCACTAATAGAATATTCACCAATGGTCATTAATAAAATAGCTACTAATAATCATTAATAAAATAACCATTAATAAAATAGCCACCAATAGCCATTAATATAATAGCCACCAATAGTCATTAATAGAATAACCACCAATAGCCATTAATAAAATAACCACAAATAACCATTAATATAAAACCACCAATAGTCATTAATAGAATAACCACTAATAACCATTAATAAAATAGCCAGCAATAGCCAATAATATAAGAACCACCAATAGCCACCAATAAAATAATGGTCATTAATAGAATAACCACTAATAAACATTAATAACTACCAATAAAATAGGTACGAATAGCCATTAATAACCACCAATAACCTTAATAAAAGAATAACGAATAACCATATATTAAAATTGCCTAGGATTGCCAAAAATAATTTGTGGTGAAATATTTTATAATAAACAAAAGTAATTTAAGGTGAAATAGCCTATAATAACCTAGAATTACAAATAATAACATAAGGTGAAATAACTTTCAATAGCCAAAAGTAACTTATAATAGCTGTAAGTACTCTAAATTGAAATAATTTACAATAGCCAAAAAAACATAGAATAATCAAAAAAACTTATAATAGCTGAAAATAGCCTAAAATGAAATAAGCTAAAATAGCCAAAAATAATTTAGAAAAACCCAAAAGTAGCCTAAGGTGAAATAGCAAAAAATAACCAAAAAAATTGAGAATAACCATAAATAGCCATAAATAATGTAGTGTGAAATAATTTGAATTAATGAAAAATAATCATATAATAATTGAAAATAACTTAACATAGGTAATATTATTATATCAACAAAAAATACCAATTTATTAATTTTTATTTTTTTTCAAAATAATGGTCATTGAAATGTTATTGAATAATGATACTCAACTTTTTTTTGGTTCAAATGATTTTAAACTTTCAAAAGGAAATAAATGTAATTACGTACATTATTGAATTAAAAAAAAAGTAAACTCGAATCATTTCATTTGAACAAAATTACAATAAGATATGAATTTTCAAAGTTTATGTTTTTGTAATGTTTAAAATGAAGTATTTGATAAATAGAATGTAATGTAACATATTATCACAAGTGGGGTGGTTTGATGGTAAAGGCGTTTGCCTCCATTCCAAAGGTCAAGGGAATCAAACTTCATGAGTGGTGTTGTGTGTGGTCAACAATGGTATGTTGATTGAATATTCTTATACCAAATTCCTAGAATAAGTCCCTAGGTTGATTACGTGACCTACCTATTTAAGCTAGGTTTTCAACTTAACCTAGGTAGTGACACATGTTAATAAATCATAGGTTAAAAAAATCATGAATTTATCAATAATATTATATACTAAATAATTAAATTTTAATTGATTTCCATGTTAGTTAGTTAATTAATTAGCAAGTGAATGGTTTGATAAATTTGTATTTCACTTGAGAGTAACCTTGTTTCATTAGGTATTGTGAAATAATTCATTGTCCGTAGCAACTATTCCCTGTTCACTAGGGGGTTAAACAATTTCACTAAATAAAAATGTCTAAATTCACTCAAAATTTAGTGAAACCCAAAGTGAACTAGGACGCATTTTATAGTAGTGTTTAATTTAATAACATTTGATTATGTAAGTATTGAAAAAACTTGTTTTTTCATCATCTAAGGTTGTTTAGGTGCATCTTGTCCACCAAACGCAATATCTATATTTAGTGGACCAAAAGCAATATGAAATATGCAAAAGATGTTTATATATAAAAATTAAACCAACTTGCAATACTTTCATATTTAGTTGCAAACATTGATTATGGGCACACCATTTTTTTTCCAAACCCCAATTTGTAATGTTTACATTGTTGGAGTTTTGAAATAATTATTAGGTGATCATAAAAGCAATTTCATCACTATTACTATAATGTAATATTACCATAGTAAGCTTCTTGCAATACCTACATAATATATATTGTGTAACCTCACTAAAAGCCCCCTTTTAGCTAATAGGTTTTTATTATGCAGGTATTGCAAAAATTTAATCCCTCATCATCTAAGGTTACTTAGGGGGGTCTTGTCCACCAAATGCAATAGGAAATATCCAACATATATTTATCTATTGCACAAAAGTGGCAACTCAAATAAAATAAACTACATATATATATAAATTATTAATGCATTTCGATTGAGGGACATACTAATAAAGATCTACATCGTGTAAAAATCCCTTAAACATCTACCAATACCTTCATTTTTTGATTGAGTATGGGCATGCCTCATTTTTTCCAAACTTCAAGAGTTTAAGGTTTCCAAGCTTCTCATAATACCTATATAAATCTACATTATGTAACATCATCAAAAGTTCCCCTTTATTTAATAAACTTTGACTAACCAAAGTATTGCAAAAAAATGTTCCTTCATCATTTAAGTTTTTAGGTGCATCTTTTGCACCAAACACAATACCTGTATATATAATAGGGAATATTTAAAATATAATTATAAATAAAAATTAAAAGGTATGATAATATATTATATTTGTATCATAAGTTATAATATTAAAACATATTATGAATTATTATAGAACAAAACCTATTAATAAATGTTCAATTCTAAAATTACATATCAATATTGCAAGTCCATAATTCAAGAACTAAATAATATCATATTACTTTAAATACCCATTTATTCAAATTAACCCTAAACTTTACATCTTAATTGTATTAATATTGAATTACAATGATTTTATTTGTGATCAAAGTTTGCCATTTTGTTTCTAAAAACTAATTACAATCAACAAGGTTCAAAAAACTATTTGCATTTTATTTCAAATAAATACCCACATTTATAAACTTTCCATATTTAGTTCATAGAATTTAATGGTTGGTTAACACAATATTGGATTTCCAGATTTGGTTAATTTTTCTTGTGGGTGATCACCACTTTTGGTGCAACATGAAAAAATTGAAAAAAAATTAAAGGTTTTGGATTAGATAGCATTCACCTTTTATTTTTTATTGGATTAGTTGAAGGTACTACTGAATTGTATTAAATTAACATTCAAATAAATAACACAAAAAATTTCACTTCATTTAAAGTATTTTATTCAATATTTCAGTAACATTATTATATATAAATATATTTCAAACCACAGAAAATATTGACATTTTATATTAAAATATAAATAATACTATTAATAAAATTTACATTCAAAAATTTAAAAAACCCCTAAACCTTTTATTTTTTATTCCTGAAAATTTTCAATTGGTTCCCTTGACCATATTGCAAAATGGTGAATTTCTTCCACAAAAAAATTGCTGAACAAACCTTACATTTGCATTGTATAAACATTGATTCAATGTATTAAAATATTATAGAATTATGATTTGAATTTTATTCACATTAGTAACAATATTAAAAAAATTAATTTTTTTGGGCATTTTATTCCACTATTAAATAAAAATATAGATTTTACATTTAAAATTGATTCAAAAAATTATTTAAAAATAAATCTAAATCCTTAACCCTAAGTCCTAATTGTAATATATGTTGAATTACAATTTATACAAATAATTAATCAATTGAAAGTAATCTTTATAACTTCAGTACACATTATTTACAACATTTCAATACTAAATTGTAACAATATTTAATGGATTTGAATTTTATTTATGTTTCTCAGCCCCACTTAAGATGGGGACAAAGTGGGACAGATGTCCATGGTCGGATAGATGTACAGAGTTTCGAGATCCCCAGAATTTACGGACATCACTTTGGGACGGCATTTGGGGACCTCGACTCTTATTCTTTCCTCAGGTGCGCTCTGGTGCTTCTGGGTCGCTCGATGCGCTCGCGGTGCTTCAGGAGGCTCTTCTGCTCAGCATCTTCGTCTATATCATTGCATACCTCTCTTTGGATCGCCTCATTCAAGGTGAAGGATCAGAGAGAGATGCCCCAATGCCACTTTCTATAAAAAAAATTTCACCACTTTCTGTGAAGATTTGCGTACTTTCTGCGGATTTCCAATTGCCAGCTTCTAGGCTGAAAGTAGTTTTGCTACCTGATAGAGTACTTTCTTATTTGTTTGTTGGTTGCATTCACTTTAATCTAACAGAAACGCACTCTCCAGAATGGATTTAAATTTTTTTTCTTTTCATTCTTTCCAAATCTTGTTTCAATAATTTGTGGGAGATCAATTGTAATTGCCATTCACTGATCTGGTTTCTAGGGTTTGAATCTATTTGCTTGCAGGATGTGGTTGCTCCAATTAGGGTTTGGAGTTCATGTAGTTTTCTCAGATGTTTAACTAGTGTTGAGTCTGTTAGCTTAGCTTAGCATGGGGTTTTACATTTATAACAAGATTACCTGACAGAGAGAGATTTTTCAATCAGAAATGGCTTTGAAGTTGTGGCTTGACTACTGCTTCTTCTTCTGCCATGTTTCATGTGCAGGTTTGCAGAGAATTATAGAGAGAACGAAAAGCATCAGCATTGCTACTGAATGGAACAGCCATGATCATGTTTCTATTTGCTTGGTCCGAATGCTCTACCAGAATGTGTAAGAGGCTACATACAAACACAGAAATAAACTCATGGCCTCTATGTTTGATGAATTTGAATTTGAAATGTTTTTCAATTTGATCATGAATGTTGTATCCAGCTGCATATTTTCTGGAATCAAATGGGTGCTTGTACCCCTCTGATTGTAGCTCTCACATGCTTTTTTTTCCCCCTGCTCTACAAGTTTAAGTTCAAGCATTTATTTGTGCAGCCAGCTCTACTTCTCTCACTGAAGTTTCTAAGTGGCTGAGTTCTTTCTACAAAGCTATTTTTCCTACGGTCAATGACCTTTGGGTGTCAAAACGTGGAAAGGCAGATGTTCCTTGTGTTATTTGTTGGATTCTCAATGACTCTACAGGAGTAGTGGAAGTAATAAAACAACTTGATTTTTCAAGATCGGAAGTTGATAAAACTTCTCCGCTCCTGTTGTGGTATTTTGATTTCTCAACTGTATACACTAAAATTGACCTACTTGATCTAAAAGCTTGTATGAAAGTTCTGATCAATAAAGTGTTTCATTGGATGTTGAAGTGTCATCGTTTCAGGTTTTTGTGGCTGAATAAAGAAGAGATTCTTTTGAAAATCTTCATAGCTTTAAAGTTGCAGAGGCTTCAGATTTGATCTCTTGGATGGATTTCTTGCTAGATAATTTGTTTCTTCATTTTGGTCATTGTGCTCATGGACATGTATTGATATCCTGATGGGTACTAATTGTGCTGTCTATTTAGCTAATTTCTATCTCTTTTCCTATGAGTTTGATTTCCTAAAGCGTCTCTTGAAGAATAACTCATGTCCTGTTGTGCTTCATAGATTGCCCCTTGTTCATAGGTTTGTGGATGATTTTTTTGGTTCCTGATTTTCCAGACTTTCGGAATTTTACGTAACTAAACCAAGACTCTTTTGGTTGCGGCATATACCTGAAAACATATTGTGAGTTGAATTGTACTTCTAAAGGCTTCTCTTTTAACGTCTTGGATCTGGATGTGAAACAATGTCCTTCAGGCATATCCTGTGATATCTTTGACAAACATTCTCAACCAGAGTATTCAGGTATTTAAATGATTCACTTGCCTTATTTTCATTTCAATATCTCAATTGCTGCTAAGTTGGGAGTTATTGATAGTCACGTATACAGGTTTTTGAGGCTTTGTAGTTGTAAAGAATTCTTTGTCTCTCAGATGGTCTGTCTTATTGTCTACCCTCTAAAGATTGTTAAAGAGGACTAGAGGGTTGCTCAATAAGGAAAAATTCCTTTTTGGAATCTCAGCATTTGGAGTATTGTGTATATAGTCTTGAGTGGGGAGCTTCTTGTAAGCCCACTTGGTCCTTGTTCTTCTCTGCTGTCCTGTTCTGTGTGTTTTGTTTATCCTGCCATGTTTTTCTCTTTTTTGTTGTCTCCTTGTGTTGTTTGTTGCTAGCCAGTAGCATGGCTGAGTCTTCCCATTGCTTCTGGATGTGCAGCAGAAACTCAGTATGCAGATTGGTGTTTTCACTGGCCTTTACCCACTGTAGGGAGCTGATGAAGTCAGTGGGAAAGTTGTGATAGAGAAGTCATTATACATGCTACTGTTGATGGTCCCTGAACAAGTGTCAGACTGGAATTGTTGTTAATACCACTTCTGTGTTTTATTTTGTTTTTTGTTTCTTGGTCCTTTGTTCTCTGTTTTGTCTTTCCTTCTTTGGAATTCTCTGTGGCTGGTTAAAGAAGTGTTAACCTCTCACATGAGAATGGAGATTTCGTGATTCTTATGAGAGGTATGTTTTGGTGCAAGCATTAATGTTTATTATTCCTGCTGAGGCAATGGTGTCTTAATTGCCTTCATGAGCTCTGTAGTTTTGGGTCCACCTGCAACTGGAGTCCTGTATGAGATTTTCCTTTTTTGTAATTGTCTTTGGTCAGCTTCTTGAGTGTTTGTTTATAGTTGTAGTTATGTGTGTAACTTTCCTGGACTAGCCAGTGAGTGGGCAACTTTGCATCTCTTCTTCTTCTTGTGTTCTGGATGTGTCAGAAGTTGAATACATGGTTGCATCCCCATACATGGATCTCAGCATCTATCCGAATATCAAGTACTTGTCTAAGATGACCCATTTTCTGGCCGAGTTTTAAAGTCCTTGTTAAGGTACCAATCTTCGCCCACACCTGTGTCATCAAGCTATGGAATTCCATGTCGGCTGTCACAAACACACGGTCTACTTTCAGCAAAGCTGATCGGGTGATTTTTGATGTAGGATCTTCCCCACAAGCAAGAATCCAAGCTTCTGCACAGTCCCTCATTTCTTCTTGTCTCCATGTCTCTTGTACTCCAATCCAATCAAATAGATCCATAATTTGATCATCATAATCCTGCGGACACTCTGCGTCAATTTGCAGCTCTTTGTTGATCGGAGTCCATGCCCTCCAGCCTGGTATTAAAGGCACATGTTGGGAACTTGGTTCATCAGAACGCCAAGGTTGTGGTGGCAATGGTGCTCTAAATGGCTGTTTAACAACAAATAAGCGCCTTTCTTTTAGCCGCTGATCAACCCACTTTCCTAATGGTGTGGCTTTTGATGCTGAACCTAGCTTATTGTAAGCATGTTGGTCGCAAATGTAGTGTTTACAGTACTCATCCTTGGACAGCATACATGCATGAGGGCGAGGGAGCACTGCCACACCACCATGAAAATGCTTTGGCCCCATGCCAAGGGGACAACCACAATCCTCCCATGTTCCATCATTTTTTTGGGCTTGCATTTCAACCACACCTTGAGTCCTTCACAATTTCAAATGAAGCTGTACTCTGTTTACAGTCTTGTTTCTTATTCTAGAAAACCACAACCCAACTCTGGCCACCCACCCTACAATCCCCTCACCTCCAAACCCTAAAAAAGTGAAGGTGGTCAGGATCTGCCTCAATCACGTACCAATGTTCAGCTATATTAGCAATCCTCCGAAGAGTCACAACTCTTCTATGAAGAGCCAACTTTTAATGAAGAGGTCTGACCACATTTGGTCTTCAAAAAATGCTAAGAGTTCATAGTGTACAAAACTTGCCATGGGGAATAAGGATCAGTATGATTGTTCCCTCCCCTGTGCTGCAAGCAAAGACCACTGTACTTAGCCTGGAGAGACTTCTTCCACGCATTGATTTTATTTAATGGTTGAATTCCTTGCCAAAATTTCTTGATAAAATATTAGTGCTTATTAGCTCATTGTGCACATTATTACACTCCCTCTGACAGAATTTCAAGCCAAACATTATACAAACATTTGCATCCTAGTTTCCTTTGGCATTCAGGAAGAAGTAAAAGGGAAGATTCAGTCATGATATTGACTAGCATTTGAGAGACAATATCTAACAAGGGGTGTGTTACACTTTGGCCTTGCCATTTACATTTAAAAAGTATCTTAAGGCAAAAGAAGAATTATGGAAACTCAAATATTTCACCATGCAAAAATATAATCTTCCGAAAAATCTTCTAAAAGAAACCAAAAATCCTTCAAGATATTATAACTCTGTAACTAATCTCAAGTTTCAACACAAGCACAAATTATCATCTTTCAGAAATCCTCATATAAAAAATAGACCTATTATTACCTAGGGGGCCAAAATCCCTTAAGCTACTATAATGAATCTAAACACAATATCCTTGCCTTGCTTGGTAGGCAAGGCCAATAAAGAAAGTCAGAACCTAGTATATCCTCCTCATTCAAGAGTGCAACAAGCTTATAGGATTAAGATTCATTTCATTTCAACTTGTCCCTGTACAAAGCAAGCATCTCAACCTAAAGCAGTGAATATTTTTGGTGACTAATTTTTGCAAAATTGGAACCTCTCAAAAATTAGAAAGAAATTTTCGGTTACAATTTGAAAAAATCAAAGGAAAAATTCACCGAAAAAATTTAGAATTTTTTCCTTGAGACAAATTCAGTGCATTTTCAACTCAGTTTTTGAAAGTTTTAGGGGGCAGTTTTTGTGCCTGTTTCCTACAAGCATGCCACAAACTAATGAATTTATTTTTTTGGGGATGCTCACTAATGGTTCTACATCAGAAAACTTGGGGAACGAAACAAAAAACACAAAACCGAACTTAAGGTATAGAGAGACTCTTGAGGTATACATTGCGAAAAGAAAGAAACACTGCATATATATATATAATTGCAAGGAGAACTCCATAATAAGACTTTGAAGGTGATAGTTGTATTGGTTTCAGCAAAATAAAAAATAAAACAACAAGAATGTGTGTGGTTAGACCCAGTGATTTTCTTTTTTTTGACCTGAATATTAAAAAAAAACATATATGAAAAAAAATTCATGAAAAAATGGTTGACATTAGCCATATTTTGAGGAAAAAAAATCCAAATTGCCATGTTTTTAGAATAGTTTTCAGTAGGTAGCCAAGAGCATGGGAGGCTATATATATATAGCCAAATTTGGCTATATTCTCTTTTGGATGGTTCTCACTTTGTCTACATTACAAAATTGATTGAAAGAAAAAACATTAGTTGGATATGGAATACTGTCGGGTCAGTTATTTTGCCAATTTAAGTTTCTGATTTTGTTATATTGCCAAGTTGACATTTCTTGTTTATCAAGTCCACTTTCTCAAATGATAAGTTGATATTCACTTTGCCATTTTGCCAAGTTGACATTGCCATATTATCAATTCACAACACCAAATTACCAACTCCATATTGAAAGTGCTACATTGTCAACTTGTCAAGTTAACTTCATCTTGCCAATTGGTCAAATGTTCAAACTGATCAATGTTTTTTAAAATTACAGGCTGCCCAATGCCGAATTTTTTTATTACTTTGATCCTCAAACTTTTGCTCCAAACAAGAAAACCACAAATTTCCAGGATTCAAGTGAATGATGGGCTCCTTGAAGTCTTCATGAGATGTAGATATGAAAATTGGGTGAATTTGGATGCTAATTGTAGACACACCCAAATTCATCCATCCATCTCAACTTGACCTCATACTCAAAAAGCTATTTAATGAAGGGCTCAAACATCTTCATTTGTGTGTTTGTTTTTTGGGGGTGGTGTGGTGTGTTTGATTTTATGGCTCTTTGAAACTTGAAAAGAACTGAGTTTTTTTCACTCTATTTATTTCATAAGTATCCCTTTCATAAATTTTTTGTTCCTTCTATATCTTTTGTAAGCTAAAGAGGTTTTTTCTTTTTCTTTTGGGGGGGAGGGTCTTAAATTTGTTGTAAGTCACTTGCCTTTGAAATTTTAAAAAATAATAATATTATATAGGGGAGCCTCCCAAGTTTGGGGGTTTTAATTTTTTGAGATGAGCCAATCAGAATGGCTAATTTTCACTATAATTTCAAAAAAAACTTCCACCTGAATCTACACTAACTCACATGCAAACAACATCATCCGTACACCACCGGTGTCATCCAAACTTCTAAGTTCCAACTGAGATGAGACTTACCGGCCAATGACATTCCTTCATGCACACACCAAACATCATTCGGTCCACAAACATGTCCAAAGGAACAACGTTTTGTGGGTGAATTTTCACCATGACCATTGGTGTATTTTTTCAACAATGTGGCAAATCATCCATAAATGATTGAGGCAAATTTGGCTATAAATATGGATTACGAAAATTTTAAAAATATATACTTATCCTTCTATCCTTTTTGTGACCTAGTGGAATGGTATGTAAAAATCAGGCGATTTTTCTGATTTTTAAGGAAAAAAAATGGCAACAGAAAAACCCCTAAAGCCACTTTTTTTGAACTAATTTTTCATTCAACAAGTGGCGAAATGTTGCTCATTAAAAAGGCTGACAACCACCTCTTTGAACCTTAATCTACCAAATTTGATCCGGATGAGGTCCTCAAGAATGCCCAAAACTTTTGACTTTGGGCCTAGAACAACAACCCCTTGGAAAGTTGGCCCACAATCCAACTTTCTTAAATCTCTGAACTAGTGTATCCTTTACTTGATGTTGAAAGTTGCCTTTTGAAAGTTGCCTTTTGGCCGACCGATGAAATGCCACACAAAATAGTGATCTCTAGGCCATGTACACATTGGTGTGGGAGGGAAGGGTTACGGAGAGACACTCTAAGCTCAAGGGAAAAAAAAAAAAAAAAAGTGTGGGTTGTAAAACCCCTGTATTGGGAATTTGTGGCCCTTTGGTTCCTCCTATTGGTGCTTAGT
>Ga0116231_10011638_pt1 | contig 13404 bp, 13 predicted proteins | sample S1TSphgellanicum_2_FD_89695 | JGI IMG/M metagenome (GOLD analysis project Ga0116231, IMG submission 89695) | Host-associated microbial communities from peat moss isolated from Minnesota, USA - S1T2_Fd - Sphagnum magellanicum MG | ecosystem: Host-associated > Plants > Peat moss > Unclassified... | reverse complement strand
TGCCGAGTTTTGCCTGGAAACTCACCGACGAGGAGATTGCGGACGTGTCGACCTTCATCCGCAACAGCTGGGGCAATCAGGCGCCGGCGCTGAGCGCCCGGGATGTGCAGCGACTGCGCGAGGAGCTCAAGCTCACGACGGTCCATTTGACCGCGAACTCCGGGGATCAGAACTAGGATGGCGACCATGAAGGCGGTGCGCATTCACGCCTTCGGCGGACCCGAAGTACTCGTGGTCGACGAGATCCCCGTGCCCATGCTCAGCGACGGCGCGGTACTGGTGAAGGTCGCGGCGGCCAGCGTCAACCCGGTCGACTACAAAATCCGCAAAGGCGGCTACCCCAAGGTTCCCGCGTCGGCGTTGCCGATCACCTTGGGCCGCGATATCTGCGGCGTCGTCGTGGACGCCGCGGACGGTGTCAACTACCTCCGCGGCGCCAAGGTCTACGCCTCGCTTGACTGGGATGTCGGCGGCTATGCCGAGTACGCGCTGGTTCCAGCTGCGTTTTGCGCATTGCAGCCGGCATCGCTGACTGCGACCCTGAGCGCTGCCGTGCCACTCGCGGGACTCACCGCGTGGCAGGGCTTGTTCGATCATGGCGGCCTGACCGAAGGTCAACGCGTGCTCGTGCATGCCGGCGCCGGCGGAGTCGGTCACTTCGCGATTCAATTCGCCAAGGCCCGCGGTGCCGAGGTTCTGGCAACGGCCGGCACAGCGAATCTCGACTATGTGCGCTCACTCGGCGCCGACGTCGCGATCGATCATCAGACACAGCGCTTCGAACAACTGGCTCGCGACGTCGATCTGGTCTTCGATCTTGTGGGCGGGGATACCCGCGAGCGCTCGTGGCAGGTCCTCAAGCGCGGCGGCATCCTGGTCTCGACCGTGGGCCAGCCGGATGAAGCCAAGGCCGCTGCGCTCGGGGTACGCGCCAAGGCTTATATGGTGCACCCAAGCGCCACCCAGTTATTCCAAATACAGAGCCTCATCGACGCCGGGAAAGTGCGTCCGACCGTGAGCAAGACCTTCGCACTCGCAGCGGCGGGCGAAGCTCAGCGCTGTCTCGAAGCGGAACATCCGCGCGGCAAGATCGTCCTCGTGGTTGGCCGGTGAAGCAAGTAAACCCATGTATGTAAGTGCGCTCGGTACGGCGCTCCCAGAGCGGCGCTATTCCAAGAGCGAGTGCTGGGAGGCGTTTGCTGCGTCAGCCTGGTTCGAGCGCTTGGACGCCCGGGCGCATGCGATCGCCCACTCCGTGCTGCGCCGGGACAACGGCATCGAGGAACGCTGGCTCGCGATCGACTCGTTGGACGAAGTGTTTGCGATCGATCCGGACACGCTGCAACGGCGTTTCAGCACCAATGCGCCGCGGCTCGCCAGCGCATCCGGTGCCAAGGCACTCGCGGCCGCCGGTCTCGCGCCCGATGCGATCGGGGCAGTCATCGTGACGACCTGCACCGGATATCTCTGCCCGGGCTTGAGCGGCTATGTGATCGAGTCCTTGGGCTTACCGCGGCATGTCCTTGGCTACGATCTCGTCGGTCAAGGATGCGCCGGTGCCTTGCCCAACTGGCAGGTCGCCAATGCGCTGCTCGGCGCCGGTCAGTGCGCGCATGTGCTCTCGATTTGCGTCGAAGTTTGCAGTGCCGCGATGTACTTGGACAACGACCCCGGGGTCCTCATCAGCGCCTGCCTGTTCGGCGACGGGGCTGGCGCCGCGATTTTGTCGCGCGACCCGGCTGGCTCAGGGCGCCGCGTCGAATGGCGCGAGACCGTCTCCTTGACGAGCCCTGCGGCGCGCGAAGCACTGCGTTTCGAGCAGCGCGGCGGCATGCTGCGCAACATCTTGACTCGTGCCGTACCGCGCCTCGCAGCCGACAGCGTCGAGGAGATCCTGGGCTTGGCGCTCGCACGAGCCGACCTCAAACAGGAGGACATCGCGGGCTGGATCCTGCATGCGGGCGGTCGCGACGTGCTGAACGCGCTGGAACAAGGTCTGGACCTCGGGCCGAACGCCTTACGCTATAGCCGTGAGGCATTGCGGCAATACGGCAACCTCAGCAGCGCCTTCGTGTATTTCGTGCTCGATGCTGCGCTCCGCGATCAGGCGCCGGGTGGTTGGTGGTGGATGTCCTCGTTCGGCGCCGGATTCACCTGCCATGGTGCGCTGCTGGCGGTCGAGTGAGCCCGACATGAACGCCAACTCACGCAAACTCGAGCCGGAACTGTTGGACGAACTGCCGCCGGACGAGCCGCGGGCGATACGATCGAGATTGGACCTGCAGCGCGTCCATCGTGCGATGCGCTCGCTCGCGATTCTGCGCCGGCTGATCGCAGGTCTGCACGGTCCGGACAAGCCGCGCCGTATTCTCGAGCTCGGCGCCGGCGACGGCAGCCTATTACTGCGGCTTGCGCACGCCCAGCACGCCGAGTGGCCCGACGTCGAACTCACCCTCCTCGACCGCCATTCGCTGGTCACCGCGGCGACGATCGCGGCGTTCCGCGATCTCGGCTGGACCGTGCACTGCCTGACAACCGACGTTCTCGCCTGGTCGCGCCAAGTGAACAAACCCGCATCGGCGGTGCCCCGGTACGACTTGTGCTTGGCAACCCTGTTCCTGCATCACTTCGACACGACCGATCTTGCGTTGCTATTGCGAGGCGTGGCTGCGCGCAGCGACGCCTTCATCGCCTGCGAGCCACGGCGTCATTGGGTCGCACGCGTCGGCAGTCATTTGATCGGCTTGCTCGGTGTCAATTCGGTCACGCGTGGTGATGCGGTCAAGAGTGTCGCAGCCGGATTCCGCGGCACGGAGTTGACGCAGGCGTGGCGGAACGTGAACGGCCCGGCCTCACGGGTACGCGGCAACTGGCAGCTCGAGGAGTTTGCGGCGCGCCCCTTCACGCATTGTTTCGTTGCGGAACGTCGCCATGAGCACTGACGCGGATGCGCTGATCATCGGAGCGGGCCCCGCAGGCGCGGCGACAGCAATCTGGCTTGCGCAAGCCGGTTGGCGCGTCGTGCTGGTCGAGAAGAACACCTATCCGCGCGACAAAGTCTGCGGCGAATGTATCGCTGCGGGCAATCTCGATCTGCTCGACTCGCTCGGCGTCGGTCGCGCCTTCCGCTCGCTCGCAGGCCCGGAACTGCGTTCCGTCGCTTGGATGTGCGGCACGGCGACCGCCGTGGCGCCCTTGCCACGCGCGCAGGGATCGCACACCTATGGACGCGCACTTGGCCGGGATCAACTCGACGCCTTGCTGGTTGCGCGTTGCCGTGAACTCGGCGTCACCGTACGGCAGCCCGAAACGGTGCTCCGGGTCAGCGGCGTGCCCGGCACCTTCGCCTGCAGCCTGCAAGACCGGACCGGCACCGCGCAGCTCGTGCAAGTTGCAATTGTCATCGACGCGCACGGCTCCTGGGAGGCGGGCCCGCAGCACCGCGCGGCGAGTGCCGAGCGGTGTGCGCGCAAGCGATCTGATCTGTTTGCCTTCAAAGCCCGGTTTCGCGCCGCGACGCTCGCGCCGGGTCTGTTACCCGTGCTCGCCTTCCCCGGTGGCTACGGCGGAATGGTGCGTGCCGAACAGGGCCGCGTGACTCTCGCCTGCTGTATACGGCGCGACAGCTTGGCGCGCGTCCGACGACTCGCACCCGGCGCCTCCGCCGGCGTCGCGATAGAATCCTTTCTGCAGAGCAGCTGCGCCGGTTTGCGGCTTGCGCTGACCGACGCCACTCGCGGCAGCGCGTGGCTCAGCGTCGGGCCGCTGCGCCCAGGCGAGCGGGTCGGGGCCGCTGATGGACTTTTTCGCGTCGGCAACGCGGCGGGCGAATCCCATCCCCTGATCGGCGAGGGCATCAGCATGGCTCTGCAATCGGCGCGACTTCTGACGGGTTTGCTCGCAACCGAGAGCGCCACGACGATGGACCCGGGCCGGCAACGTGAACTGCAGGCGCACTATGCAAGGGCGTGGCGCTGCGCCTTCCGACAACGTCTACGCTTTGCCGCCGTCTTCGCGCATCTTGCGATGCGCCCCCTGCTCGCCCAGTCGGTGGGTGGCTTGCTCGGCCGCCGCCCACAGCTACTGACGCTGGCCGCAAGGCTCGCCGGTAAGGCACGCCGACCCGCCGAGATTCGATTACTCCACGAGGAGATTTAACCGCCATGAGCACCCTGACCACCCTACAAGACATCATGATCAACGATTACCGCCTGACGCGCGCGCAGCTCGCGCCGGAGGCGGAACTGAGCTCGCTCGGCATCGATTCGCTCGACATGCTCGAGCTGTTCTTCAAGATCGAGGAGCGTCTCGGGATCAAGATCTGGAACGAGGTTCCGGGCAGTCTACGCACCGTGCATGACGTAGTGGCCTATGTCGATGACCTGCGCGCGAGGCAGGCGACCGTGCGTGACGCGCCGGTCCCGGATCATCGCGTCACGCCGCCATGAAGGCGCGATAATGCAGCGTGTCGCAATCACCGGACTCGGCGTGGTCGCACCCTTGGGTCACCGCGTCGAGGACCTGTTCACGAATCTGCTGGCAGGCCGCTCGGGGATCGGACGCTTGAGAGTATCCCTGCAGGAGAAGCTCCATACGCCGATCGGCGCAGCAGTCGAGTTCGATCCGGATGAATATTTTGCTCCGCAGCGACTGCGCATGCTCGATCGCGTCAGTCAGTTTGCGCTGGTCGCCGTGGCGCGCGCAATCGTGGACTCGCGCCTGGACTTTACCAAGGAAGCGTCCGAGCGCTGCGGCGTCAGCGTCGGCAGCAGCATGGGTGGAGCGCTGACGACCGACGAAGGCTACATGTCTCTGTACGGCGAACGCTCCGAGCGAGTCAAACCGTATACGGTGCTCGCCTCCATGACCAACGCACCGGCTGCATGGATCAGCATCGACCATGGCTTGAGCGGCCCGAATCTGACCTATTCAACTGCCTGTTCATCGGGCGCCGTCGCGATCGGTGAGGCGGCGCGGCGGATTCGCAGCGGCGATGCCGACGTCATGTTAGCGGGCGGCACCGAGGCACCGCTGACATTCGGCGTGTTGCGTGCCTGGGAGGCCATGCGCACGCTGGCGACGGAGGACCGTCTCGATGTGTCGCGATCTTGTCGGCCATTCGCTCTGGACCGTGATGGTCTCGTGCTCGGCGAGGGCGCTGCCTTCGTGACACTCGAGTCCTGGGAACACGCAATTGCCCGCGGCGCGCATATTCACGCGGAATTATCGGGCTATGGCCTGTGTACCGACGTCGGTCACATCACAAGGCCCACGGTCGAGGGACAAGCCAATGCAATGCGCGCCGCCCTGCGTTCGGCCGGCATTCCGGCCGAGGCTATCGACTACGTGAACGCGCATGGCACGGGCACGCAGCAAAACGACAGTGTGGAGACCGCTGCGTTGAAGGCCGTGTTCGGCGCTCATGCCTACGCCGTACCGGTCAGCTCGACGAAGTCGATGCACGGTCATCTCTTGGGCGCAGCGGGCGCGCTCGAATTCGTGATCGCGGTCAGTTCCCTGGAACGCGGTGCCGTGCCGCCGACGATGCACCTCGACAACCCGGATCCACTTTGCGACCTGGATTACGTCGTCGGTCGCGGCCGCACGGATTTGGCGCTACGTCACGCGCTCTCGAACTCCTTTGCGTTCGGCGGCACGAATGCCGTGCTGGTCGCGTCCGCGCCAGCGTGACCGATAAGCGCGATCAGCCGCTGCGCGTGCCGCATCGTGAGTCGGAAAGGTTTCCGAGATCGTCTCGCCAGCGCGTTAAGCCCAGCCGCCGTCATGCTGAATGACTTGATAGATCATAATTTCCATAGTGGCGATCATGCATCTGGAGCGCCCGACCTTCTGTGCGAAAGCGTACAGACCCGTAGTCGGTTTCCTGCGAGTATGCAGCCGGCCCAGTCGCGCCGCGAGCCAGGAGATGAAGATTCCAAAGCGAAGCTTGCTGCGCAGCGCGCAACAAATTCCGTTGGCGAAAGCCGGTAAGGTACGGTACCTCGCGCGACCCATCGCCGATACCGCGACGGCGGCGCTGCTGCGCGTGCGCGGTCTCGTACAAGGCGTCGGCTTCCGGCCGGCCATGTGGCATCTGGCCCGGCGACATGGTTTGCGCGGCTGGGTCATCAACGATGGCCAGGGCGTGCAGATACACATCTGCGGTCCGGCGTCGGCGGTCGAGGCGTTCGTAGTCGAATTGCGAGGCGCGTCGCCACCCCTGGCGCGCATCGACCGAATCGAGCGGGCAGCGGCATTGCCCCTGCCGAGGCGCAGTGGCTTCAAGATTCGGCACAGCGAGATATCTCCGGCCGGCACCAGCGTCGCACCTGATGCCGCGACTTGCGCCGCCTGCGCCGAGGAGATCCTCGATCCCCAGGCGAGGCGCTTTCGCTATCCGTTCACGAACTGTACGAATTGCGGCCCTCGCCTCAGCATCATCCGGCAGATTCCCTACGATCGCACGCGCACGAGCATGGCGACCTTTGCCATGTGCGGCGACTGCCGCGCCGAATATGAAGACCCGACAGACCGACGCTTTCACGCAGAACCAATCGCCTGCCCTGCCTGTGGTCCGCAGTTGCGCTTGCGCGTGAGTCGCGGCGGAACGGTGCCCCCGGAGTCGCTTTCGGCGGCGGATGCGATCGAGGCGGCCTGCATTCTGCTACTGCGCGGCCGCACTCTCGCGATTCAGGGCGTGGGTGGCTATCAGCTCGCCTGCGACGCAACGCAGCCTGCGGCTGTCCAGCGCCTGCGCTGCTTGAAGCACCGCGAACGCAAGCCCTTTGCGCTCATGGCTCGCGACCTCTGCGTCGTCCGCGAACATGCACAGCTCAACGCCGTACAAGCCGCCCTTCTTGCAAGCCCGGCCGCACCGATCGTGGTGCTGCCAATGCGCCGCGACCCGCCGCTGATGCTCGCCGATGGCGTTGCGCCGGGCCTGCAAAGCCTCGGCTTCATGTTGCCGAATAGCCCGCTGCATCTGTTGTTACTCGCACAGATGACGCAGCCCATCGTCCTCACGAGCGGTAACCGCAGCGATGAGCCACAGGCGATCGAGGCCGCCGATGCACACCATCGTCTGCAGGATATTGCGGACTACTATCTCGAGCATGATCGACCGATAGAACGCCGCGTTGACGACTCCGTCGTGCACTGGATGGCCGGAACGCCACGAGTGCTGCGCCGTGCGCGCGGCTACGCACCGGATCCCGTACCGTTGCCGTCCGGCTTCGAGACTGTGCCGCACGTGTTCGCGTATGGCGGCGAGTCGAAGAACACCTTTTGCATGCTGGGCAATGGCGCGGCGATCCTGTCGCCGCATCTCGGCGACTTGCAATACTCCCTCGCGCGTGCCGACCAGCGCGCTGCGTTGGCGGATTTGCGGTGCTTTTTCAATTTTGTCCCTGAGGCGATCGGCTGTGATTTACATCCCGATTACGCCGCGACCCGCGCCGCGTACACGGAGGCCGGTGCGAACCGGCTGCCGTTATTCGCGAGTCAGCATCACCATGCGCATATCGCGGCCTGCATGGGCGAGAACGGCATCGCCCGCACCGCGCCGGCCGTGCTGGGCGTCGCGCTCGATGGTACGGGCTACGGCGCGGACGGTACTCTCTGGGGCGGCGAATTCCTGCTGGTCGACTATCAGGAATTTCGTCGTCTCGGCAGGTTCAAGCCCGTCGCCCTGCTGGGCGGCGCTGCCGCCATCCATGAGCCCTGGCGCAATATCTACGCACAGCTGATTGGACAGCTGGGCTGGGACCACGTCGCGGCGAACTACGCGCACCTCGAGCTCTACCGGTTCTTGATGTCAAAACCGCTCACGGCGCTCGACCGCATGCGGGTCAAGGGCGTCAATTCGCCGCTCACCAGCTCTTGCGGCAGGCTTTTCGATGCGGCAGCGGCGGCGATCGGGTACGCGCGCGAGCATGCGAGCTACGAGGGGCAGGGTGCAGCCGAAATGCAGGCGGCCGTCGATCATGGCCGTCTCGAGACCGCCGCGGATGCCTTTAGCTACCCCTTTACCATCCGTAGAGCTGGCGCACTCGAGGAACTCGAATGCTGCGGAATGTGGTCGGCACTGCTCGACGACCTAGAGCGTGGGACCGCAACGGGCGTGATGGCGGCGCGCTTTCATCGCGGCCTTGCGGGTGGGGTCGTGCGCATGGTCCAGAAGCTTGCCGCACAAATGCTCGAGGGCGGCCAAGCACAGCCCGACATCGCACTGAGCGGCGGCGTGTTTCAGAACGAGATCTTGTTTGAACACGTCGTCAGCGGTTTGAACGCGAACGGGTTCCGTGTACTGACGCACAGTCAGGTTCCGTGTAACGACGGGGGGCTCGCGCTTGGGCAGGCCCTGATTGCGGCTGCGCGGTTAGTGAGCGACAGACCGCCGGACAACACCACATGTGCCTAGGCATCCCCGGCCGTATCGTCGCGATCGTCGATGCCGACAATCTGCTCGGCTTGGTCGATATCTGCGGCGTACGCCGCGTCGTCAACCTGAACTGCATTATCGATGCCGGACATTCTCTGCAGTCCTGCATGGGCGACTGGGTCTTGGTGCACGTCGGTTTCGCCATGAGCCGTCTGGACGCCGAAGAGGCGGAAGCGACCCTCGAACTGCTCCGCCGGCTTGGCGAGGTCCAGAGCGAAATCGACGCCATGCGGGCGACCGCAGCGGGCGTTTGACGGTGCGCTTCAGCGACGAATTCCGCGATCCCGAGAAGGCACATGCGTTGGCAAGAGCCATTGCCGCGCTGGCCACGCCGCTCGCAGAGACCCGACGGCGGCCATTGCAAATCATGGAAGTGTGCGGCGGTCATACGCACACGATTTTCCGCTTCGGCCTAAAGGCGATGCTTCCGGAGAGCGCCGTGGAATTCGTGCATGGCCCGGGCTGCCCGGTCTGCGTGTTGCCCATGGGCCGCGTCGACGATGCGCTTTCGATCGCACGCAACCCGGCGGTCATCTTCGCAACGTTCGGCGATGCAATGCGCGTGCCGGGGTCGCACGGGAATCTCCTGCAGGCCAAAGCCGATGGCGCCGACGTACGCATGGTCTATTCGCCGCTCGACGCGCTCGCGATTGCGCGCGCCAATGCCTCGCGTGAAGTCGTGTTTTTTGCGCTGGGCTTTGAAACCACGATGCCGAGCACGGCGCTCACAATTCTGCAGGCGCAGCGCGAGCGCATCCAGAACTTTTCGCTGTTCTGCAATCACATCACGATCGTTCCGACCATGCGGGCGATCCTCGATTGCAAGGACCTGGCGCTGGACGGCTTCTTGGGACCCGGCCATGTCAGCATGGTCATCGGTAATCGCCCGTACGATTTCATCGCGCAGCGCTACCGACGGCCCGTCGTCGTCGCAGGCTTTGAACCGCTTGATCTGCTGCAGTCACTCTGGATGGTGATCAAACAAATCGCCGAGGGACGCTGCGAAGTCGAGAACCAGTACACTCGTATCGTTCCCGAGGCGGGGAATGCGCAGGCACTCGCTGCGGTGAACGAAGTGTTCGAGTTGCGCGAGTTCTTCGAATGGCGCGGTCTCGGCTCGATCGAGGAATCGGGCGTGCGCATGCGCGCGAAGTATGCGGCGTATGATGCCGAGGTGAAGTTCTCCGTGCCGAATTTGAGGATCGCGGACCCGCAAGCCTGCCAGTGCGCCGAGGTTCTCAAGGGTATGATCAAGCCCAAGCAATGCCGCGTGTTCGGTAAGGAATGTACCCCTGAGCGCCCGCTCGGTGCCTTGATGGTGTCGTCCGAGGGTGCTTGCGCGGCCTACTACCAGTATGGCCGGGTCCCAATAAAAGAGCCCCCCGCTCTGGCTGCTTGGCCGCCGCCATGAGCGCGACCATCACCATGGCACACGGCGGCGGCGGTCGGGCAATGCGCGCGCTAATCGAGGGTGTATTACTCCCGGCATTTCATAACCCCTGGTTGGCGACGCTGGAAGATCAAGCGCGACTACCGCTCGCTGAATTGGCGGCGCATGGCGATCGCCTCGCCTTCACGACCGACAGCTACGTCGTCACGCCGCTGGAATTTCCAGGCGCGGATATCGGCAAGCTCGCGGTTTGCGGCACGATCAACGACCTCGCCGTGAGCGGCGCACGACCCTTGTTCCTATCCTGCGGACTCGTCATCGAAGAGGGTCTCGCGCTTTCGGAGCTCACGCGCATCGCCAACAGCATGGGACGCGCGGCGCGTGAGGTCGGTGCCCAAATCGTGACGGGGGACACCAAGGTCGTGGAGCGCGGGGCGGCCGATCGCCTGTTCATCAATACCTCAGGGATAGGCGTCGTACCGGCGGCCCTGGATATCGCCGCGACGCGGGCTCAGCCAGGCGACGCGGTGATCGTGAGCGGCAAGCTCGGCGACCACGGCATCGCGATTCTTATCGCGCGCAACGAACTGGCCTTGGCCGCGGACGTGCAGAGCGATTGCGAATCGCTCTACGGCTTGATCGTGGCCATGCGTGCGGCCTGCTCGGACATTCACTGCCTGCGTGATGCCACTCGCGGTGGCGCGGCCACGGTCCTCAACGAATTCGCGGCGAGCTCGGGTGTCTGCATTCGTCTGCGCGAAGCGAGCATTCCGCTGCGCGATTCGGTGCGCGGCGCCTGTGAACTGCTGGGGCTCGATCCGCTCTATCTCGCCAACGAAGGGAAATTACTCGCGATCGTGCCGGGCGACTGCGCAGACGCCGTGGTCCACGCGATGCGCGCGCATCCCACCGGGCGCGATGCCGCGATCGTGGGCGAAGTCTGCGCCGCACCCGCTGGACTCGTGATCCTCTCGACCACGATCGGCGGGGATCGCGTCGTGGATATGCTCACCGGTGACCAGCTGCCGCGGATCTGTTAGCGACGACGATCAGATCGAACCGAATCGACCGACGACCGAAAAGGCGCCCATGCGTGTCGTCGCGTTGGGAATCGAAATAGCCGAGGTAATCGAGTAGCAAGCTGCAGATCGCGCAGCAGCCGGTGACGCGCGCCAACCAAAGAACCCATCCGGTCGCAGCGCCCATGACGGGTCCGAACGCGGCGCCGGCGTACACGTAGGGGCCGCCCGTCTGATCATAGCGACTCGCGAGTTCGGCAAAGCACAGCACGACGAGAACGATCATGGCGGCACACAGAACGATCGCCCACAAACCGAAGACGCCCAACAAGGACTGGACCTTGGCCGGCAGTCCGAAGATGCCGGCATCGACGACGCCATTGATCACGAGCGCGAGCAGATCCCAGCGACCGAGTCCGCGGATCAGTGGCGGCCCCGGATCATCGGTCGCGTTCGCGCCGACGGTGACAGCAGGCGTCGCAGGTAGTTGTTCGCCGTGCATCAGCGCGTCGAGTCCTCGGGGCAAACTGCCCTCGGCGAGAGATACGCGATGCGCGTGGGCTTGTCGAGCGTTGCGCAGCGCCGCGCCAGAGCGCCGCGACATGATCTTATGATTATCGGGTATTTGGCTTGGGCGCTGAACGAGGTACCTTGTCGTCCGGGCCCCGCGGGCCGCGTACGCCTCGGACTGCTTCATCCCCCGTCCGCTTGATTCCTCTCGTGCTGCGGCCTGCGGATGCCCACCAATCCTCGCCAACCACCGCGCCGGGCAGCGTCGCGAGGAACGCCGCCACATCCGCCGCGGAGCGCCGGGGCAATTCGATTTGCGGCAAATGACCTACCTGCGGATAAAAGATCAGCTTCGCGCCCGGAATGGCCGCCGCGAATTTCCGGGCACTTTCCGGCTCAATGATCAGATCGTCTTCCCCGTGCAGGATCAGGGTAGGCACCCTGATCGCGCTCAAGATTTCCGGCGTCGCCTGCCCGAGGCTGCCGAAATTGATGTCCATCAGAATCGCACGATGGCCCGGCGCGCGCTGAAACTCAGCCCAACGGTCGACGAAGGCGGGCGTGATCAGGGCTTTCACGGAGACATCCGTCTTGAGCCCCTCCGCGATGAACGGCCGATTGTCGACGTTGCGCAAGAACGCGCGGCCGATCGGGTACTGCAGAATGCGGAACGCGAGCGGCACCGAGTTTGGCGGCTTCGACGGCGGGAAGCCCGCCGCGTCGACCAGAATCAAGGCATTGATGAGCTCGGGATGGCGCACCGCCAATTGCCAGGCGGCGCATCCGCCCAGCGAATTGCCGGCGACCGCGAATCTCGGGAGGGCGAGTTTGGTCGCAAATTCCGCGACGAAATCGGCAAGCCCCACACCGCTCAACTGATATCCCTTCGGTGCGCGGGTGAGCCCATGACCCGGGAAATCGAGCGTGATCACGTGGTAGCGGCCCTTGAGATCGTGCACCCAGGACTCCCAACTCGTGTAGGAATCGCCGAAGCCGTGCAAGAGTACGAGGGTCTGGGCCTCGGGATCGCCGTCTTCCTGATAGTGCACGTGGAAGCCGCCCGACAAATCGACGAAATGCGAGGATGCGTCCGTGTACTTCGCTTCCAGTTCCGCGTACGGAATGTCCGGACTGCGCAGCTTGAGCCACGCAGCTGCGAGCAGCAAAACGAGGACTGCGATTACGATACCGACGGCCTTCAACAACTGACGATCCTCAGTACTTATAGCTCAAACGGATACCGAATGTCGCCGGTTCCCCCGCCGGAGCGACCTCGGTCCGCGGCGGGAAGAAATTCCCCGTCGCATCATAGTACTTGTGGAAGATGTTGCGACCCAGGAGCGTATAGTCCCAGGACTTGTCCGCCGCCGGCGCGAGCGTCAGGTTCGCATTCGCGGGCCAGTATGTCGGGATCGTGAAGTCGTTGCTCCCCAACCGATAGAACCGTCTATCGGTGTCATGAAAACTATAATTCGACTCCAAGCCGAGTTTGTAATCGCGGGTTTAGCGGTCTTCGCGCACGCCGATCACAGGTTTCCAGGCATCCGAGAGCAGCATATGACCGCGTCGCACAGCCGAGGCTGTGAACCACCGTGATCGGATGGCGTTATGTGTATTTTGCCATCAGCGCCGAATCAGTCACGGGTGAGTCAGCTTCCCGACCCACCCGCTCGAGCCATGAATCACATAGAAGTCAACTATTGCGCGATACCGTTCACTCCGTTCGGCGAGCCCGGAATGGGCGTATTCAGATACGGAAAGCCGTCGAGATAGGTATCGCCCGCGTTGATCGCGCCGGAGACGCTCGCATGTGCGGCATCGGGACCGGCCGCGCGCGCACCATCCGTATAAGGAGCGCCATGGTTCGGATCGCTGGTGTCCTTGCCGCAGGGACCAATCGCGCCGCAGAGTGCGCCTTCGGCGACGCGCAGCGTAATGTCGACAACGTCGTCGTAAGGTCGGCGTCCATTCGGAAATCCGGCCAGATCACCGCCCAGCACACCCAGGTCGTTTTGCGCAGCCACCGGCGTCGGCGCCGTGCTCGT
>Ga0116231_10011637_pt1 | contig 13406 bp, 5 predicted proteins | sample S1TSphgellanicum_2_FD_89695 | JGI IMG/M metagenome (GOLD analysis project Ga0116231, IMG submission 89695) | Host-associated microbial communities from peat moss isolated from Minnesota, USA - S1T2_Fd - Sphagnum magellanicum MG | ecosystem: Host-associated > Plants > Peat moss > Unclassified... | reverse complement strand
TAATTTTTTTTGGTATCATTTAATGTTTTAATTAATTTTTTTAGTGATGAAAAAAAATGACCAAATAAATTGGAAAAAAAAAAAAAAAAACTCAAAAGGTGGCATAATGAATTGATACATTCAAGGTACGCTATATCACATATACAATGTTAATTAAATAAATCTAATTCACCAAAGCCTTTCAAACAACCCATGATTACTTAGTTTTGATTAGATAATTATATATCCTTTTTCATCCATAGGTAATGGGCATTAGTCTATTTTTATAAACCACGTAAATACTTACTTTATGTTGTGCATTTTGTCAATTACACACAAGGGTTTGCATTGGGTAGTGGTGCTACATATGGACTAGAAGAAAAAAACACACGCCCCTTCCCTATCGCACATGCTCTTTGTATAAATGCGATTGTGTATTGAAAATGGTGATAATTTGTAAACATTTTGCACCAAAAAAAAAATGTCGTAGCTTTAGCCTTGGGTTCACGACCAAGACAAAGACTTGTAAATGGGCAAGCCAAGAGTGAAACCCGAGAATTGCATTTCATGCTCCCGAGAGTGTGGGAAAGTGTGAGAGAATGAACCTCCACACTCCCAAATGAGCTCTCACAGTGGGAGTTGGACTCTCGATGGACTCCAGAATCTTCAGAGAGCGATTAAAAGGGCAAAAACCCATTGGATTAAAATGTTCCTTATATCATTGGAAAGATTTTGGAACATAACTGTTTAAAATGGGCTCGAATGACCCATTTGGGTATTTAAAACATAAGTTATGGCCAAAAGAAGGGTCGGGAGTCAAAGTGCGAATTTGACTCCCAACCACTAAAAGTCAGGAATCGCCCTGATTTAGTTGCGTGCAGGTGGCAAGCTAGATATTTTTGGAGAGCTCTTGACGAGGGCTATAACTTTGCTTTAGACCTCACCTCAATCAGAGTTGTGCACACAAAGTTATAGGCCTCCAAAATAGTGGCAGACCCAATTTTGAGATTTCGAGATTCTGCTAACTTGGGAGTCCTAGGACAAAATGACATTTCAATGTTGGCCCCGTGGCCAGGCATAGAGAATACTATAAGGAGGAAGGTGGTCGCTTCCCCCAAGTCTAGGCCATGGTGAATCTTGCTCATCCATGTTTACCCATGGCTTATCCGTGCACCAAAAATGTTCCGCTTGTCGCTTGTCCTAATCCCATCTTGGAGCTCTAGCACGCCCTTCTACCCCTGAAGTGCTGCGAGCCAAGGAGCACGCCCCACTCCTTCTTTTTTTGTTGTTTTCACCTTTAGACTCACAATTGAGTCCATCAATGAACTTGGGGGTGCGTCATAATGAGTGCAAAAGGTGAAAAAATGTATGTTATTGACCATCAAATAAGTTGAACATGTTCATTTCATGAAACCCCAAACCCTAAACCTTAAGCCCTACCACTTACTCCATAACAAAAAAATAATTAATTGAATAAAAGTAAATGTGAGAATGTGGGGAGCAATGACATCCAATTCCAATATAAATTCTTGAACTAATATATTTCATAAAGCCCCAAAACCTTAAACCCTATCAAGCCCCAACCCATGACAAAAAAAATTGCACATACATAAAAGGATTGATGGGGAACATGAGGAGCAATGACATTTTGTTGGTAGTAATTATGGAACAAACCCATTTCATAAAGCCCCAAACCCTAAACCCTATCAAACCCTAGCCCATAACAAATAAAGTTGTAGCTACATAAAAGTAAATATGGGAATGTGGGGCACAATGATATATAATTATTACCACTCCTTGAACAAAAAACATTTTCTAAAGCCCCAAAACCTATCAGACCTTAACCAATGACAAAGTTGCAAAAGTATATACTGGGAACATGGGAAGTAATGTCATCTAAATGCCATTGAATGTTGTCATTTATTTCATGGAACCCCAAACAATGGACCATTTGCACGACATTTATTTAACATAAATATATCTTGTTGTTTGAATGTCCAAAGTTACTGAGCTTGTAACTATGATCATCTCCCAAATCAAACCAAAGAAAAGTTGTTTTAAGCTATGTTCAATTTAACAAGTATTTAACATTCTTGGGATATTGATTTTTTTCACTACTAGGCAAGGTGATTATTGCAAGATTTTGAAATTTGACTTACAAATAGGGCATCAAAAAGAATTTTCAGATTTATGGGACCAACCGGGTATCAATTTGTTTGAATGGCTACCACACTAGGATATTAATAATTTTTTTGTATGGATTAATAACTATCAAATATGCATAAAGGTTGGTTTTTGCAATAACCTACTTAGAGCTAGATTCAACATGATTTTACATATAGACCTTTATCTTATAATGAAAGCTTGGAGTGAACATGGCAACCATTAAAGGCAAAAGGCATTAAACCAAGTGATCGATCAATCTATTTCCATCCATTAACCAAAGACAAATATCGTTGAAAGCTAAGAGGGAGCAATTTCACATAGAAATGGATGAACAAGATGGTATAAAGTTTCTACGCACAAGACAAAAAAAAACATTACCCCCAAATGGATGGAAGATTTACTAGTATGAATCTATCTTGTTATTCATGTTTTTCATTTAACATTTTGATGATATTTAGTTGAGATAAATCTATCTTATTGTTCATGTATTTCATCCAACATCTCGATGATATTTATTTTTAAAAAATTTCCTTTAGACCTCACTCCATTTTTTCTTGAATTTACATTTTAAAGTGAAAATATCTAACTTGTTCCAATTGTTTTTCAAATCACATTTGAAAATTCACCCCCAAAAAAGTTGTTGGGACTCTTGCTCAAAGGTTTATTTTGATGAATATCTTCCTTGAACTTTTTGACATTAAATAATGATATATGGTCTTATTAATTATGTTCAAAGGTTTGAAAAAGAAATCCACATTCATCATATGATGGGTAGCCAAAAATATAGAACTTAATCCTTATAATATTTACACAACTCTAGGATGTTTTTTCCAAATAATTTTCTTCTATCGATAATTGTTCCATCTTCCAACCCACTATTTGCGTAAAGCAAATGGAAGATGAAAATGCAAAATAGGAACATGCATCAAGTTCTAGGGTTAGGTTGAAACTTATTTATCAATTAATTTATCAAAATTTCTGGCCATAAAAATTGGAAAAAATCCTATAATCTATATTGAATCACATTGAATAGAATGAAAAGACCCTTTAAGAAAATGATGAAAATTACATATTTGTGATAAACTATGATACTAAACAATACATATCTATATAAATTAGTAATCATGAAATGTACATAATGTTAATAGTTTATATAATGTTTTATAATGTTTTACATAATATTATATTTTAATAAAATAAAATATAAAATTATAAATTAATATGACACAACATTTATTGACTCAATATATGTTTAAAAGGTGAGGATATATAATATTTGATTTTTTTTATTGTAAAAAAAATAGAATATGTTCCCAAAAAACCTTTTCAATGTTGATTTTAAGTAGATTTATTTATAAATTGTTAGAAAAAACACTTTCTTGAAAAAATCATTATTGTTCAAATGTATTAAAATATAATGACAACTCAAATGCATTTTGGGTCAAATCACTTTAGATTATTTTCTTGGAAAATTTGTACATTTGTGTTAATATCACTTTTTGGGGGCTTTTAGCAAGTACCAACTAACTTGCCAAGAAACAATAGAAAAAACATTATGCCAAATTGTGACTTTCATGACTAGGACATTAAACAATTATGTCTTGTGTATAGTCATTTTTTACCAAGGGAATGGACAACGTTAATCATGAATACAACTAAATGACCATGAAAAATAAATATAACAATTTTTAGTCATGATTTTAAAAATGAAATTATGATTTCATGACTACTTAAGAATATGATTATAACATAAGGTCATGCCCTAACAATATGTAATTAAGTCAAACAACATATCTAATAAATGTTTTTGGGTATCTTTAGTAGGTATCCTTTAATAATAAATGTTTTTGGGCATCATTAATGAATATTTTTTCATTAATAAAACATTGAATGAGTTCATGTGCTCTTTTGCAAGATCAACACAATAAAATATTAAATTAGTAGTTGTGAGTATGAGCATACACCTTATAGTACTTTATGGTCCACCCTTTTGTCTAGTTCCATGAATAGATTCATTTTTGGATTCATATTTGAGAAATGTATGGAATGAAAAAAATCGATTCTTATTAATTGCCTACATAGACTAAATCCCATCTTGTTAACAAGGTTTATAATTCCAAAAATAATTCTACCAACCAGCAAACAATGATCATCTACAACCTTCAAAGCCATATTTCAGGATTCAAAATAGGATATACGTTCACAATGGGAATGATGAACTCCACAAGGAAGGAAGGAATTTTGGAGAGTGCTGGCCAAATATGTGGATAAATTTATCAATAACCCTTTACTAAGTGAACCATCATGATCCTGACAAACTACCCCAATGATAAATAGCTAAATGGATGAATAGAACATGGCATAGAAGTTAAAGTAAAATACAATGTACAAGGATGTTGGTGCAATCAAGCACGAACATTGTGGTAATGAGAGTGTAAAACCTAATTTGTCATCATCATGAGGTGGCCATAGCACAAGTTCTTCAATGTTGTCATAATCAAGTTTGCCATGTTAGAGCCCAAGAATGCAATTGATGTTGTTGATTTCAACATTTTCCATAATCTCCTTGTGGCCTATTTCTCCCACACTTAACAACTTTCCTTTCATTGGAAGCATTCCATACATATTGCACTTGACAAAATTTATGCCATTTGTCTATCATGAACGAATGAAAAAATGAAACCTTCAATGTCAATATTATCATCCCAAAACATTGATCTATTCATCAGGTTGTTTCTCAAACATCAAAATAGAATAGATTTACAATGAATGTTTTAACCAAGTCACCCTAGTAGGGATCAAAGTTCACTATGGCAAGTTCACTAACCAAGTTCACTACCACCAGCATCAAATTAGCATCCTCAAGTTATAGTATTATGCTTATAGAAATTGCCATAATAGTCCCAAAGTTGCAAACCCTACTTGCATCACATGGAATAATGTTTTAGTAAGAAACACATATCATATGGTTACCCGCACACCTTGAAAACTATTTCAGTTGAAAAGGCAAGGAAACAACACAAAAGGATGAATTAAGAAAAAACCAAACCTAAGTCAATGACGGAAAGACCAAACCATTATTGGCTACAAATTAGAAACTTAGCAAAATTCTAGCTATGGGTTCACAAACTAGAAAAGTAATCTCATAAGTATTAATATGTTTTCCATACTTACAATTAAAGCTAACATGAAAAATAACCCCTATAATATTTAGATAAATAGGGAAAACATGATAGTTTCCATTGCTAAAAAACATGGAAAAACTCCTAATCCACTACTAAAAGTTAAAAGTACCAACTCAATGAATTCCATGTATTATACCACATGATGAAAGGTGGCTATGAACTCATGAACTACATGCCACCTTTTTGTTAAAGTTGGATTAAGTTTGATTTGCATGACTTGAACCAATAACATTCAACATAAAGTAGGTTAGATAAAGAGAAGAAACTACATGGGACTTTACAAACTCTAAGAATGAAGTAGGAATTACCTTCTATATGATTTTTCCTTCTCCCTCCCCTAATGTTAATGCATTAAATCTCACTAATGGTAAAATTATAATAAACAAAAACAATAACAATTAATGGTCAGGTCAATTGAAATATGTATTTTAGTAGTAATAATAGACAATATGATGGACCACCGCCTACAAACATTGACATGTCCATGCTTTCACAGTTTTAGGGTAATATAATATTCACATAACAATGAGCTGAAAGAAATACACATTCCTCAACAACATAGCATAAACAAATAAAAAATAAACAAATTATCGAGGTTGTAGCAATGGATGGTGGAGTTAATTGTTGCCACCACCCCTTTTCAAATAGTTTTTATCAACACAAAATTAAAACAAAATCAAATGCAACAAGATTGGACGGACTATAGAAACCCATGCACTATTTTTTGTTAAATTTGTTCTATCAAATGTTGTAGCCTTGGGGGTGATGATGAAGATGGTGCACAAACCATCAAGTGGATCCATTTGAATTTGCAAACTTTTGCAACTATAGACTATCCACTAGTGACTAGAGTAAACGGCTTATGGTCCCCTTCATCAACTCTCAAGACTATAGCATGTTCATCCATGGCAGGAACATAATACTAGTCATTCCCTAGATAGTGTGCATCTAAAGAACATGATGCTTTTACATCACCCCTTATTTAATCAATGTGACCAAAAGCTAGTTGATGAACACAAACTTAATGCAAATATGGTGGAACTTTAAACCCATAAAATAACACAATGCACAAGATCCTAGTGCACATAATCTTGCATATTGCACAAAGTCCTAGAACAAAGGTTTGTAGTTCAAAAACCCTAAATTTGCAATGTTAGGTTGATGCACAAAATCCCAAGGCATATCTTGGATTTCCAAAATCCTAGAGCATTTTATTGCAATCACCAAAGCCAACACAAGCAAAGAAGTGCACTACATTAAATTCCCAAGCAATGAATAAAATCCAAGGCACTAGGCAAACATCACAACCATTTATGTGTTGCATAATAATAATGTGCACATTTAACTCACTACACCCATTCTAAATGCTCCACATGCTAGTGGATAGATTTTTGTCCATTACAAAGCAAACCCTTGTGCCGATTAATTAAGGGGTAAATGTTTTCTTGAACCATGTGCATGCAGAATATTGCACCCTCCACTAGTATTCTTGTCAATGCAATGGAACTAACAACTAAAAGGAATGTGGACTACTTGTGTTGTATCTTGAGGCCCACCAACCAAATCCCTAGCAACATATATTGTACAGTAGATTAATGTTAACATTAACCTTTGGAACATATATTTTGCAATCATGGTCAACTAGCTATTGCGAAGAGATAAAAATTTAGCTAAGAAGGGATACAGGTTTTGCTAAGAGAGAAAATTTTAACCAAATATATATATATATAAATTTTGCCAAGAGAGAAAATTTTAGCTAAGAAAATATATAGGTTTTGCCAACAAAGAAAAAAATTAACCAAGAATATATATAGGTTTTACCAAAAAAAAAAAAAAGGTTTTGCCAAAAGAAAAAAATTTAGCCAAGGAAAGACAAAATTTTTGCCAATATTAAAAAAAATTGCACAAGAAAAGGTTTTGTCAATAGAAAAAGATTTAGCCAAAAACAAATATAGGTTTTGTCAAGAGATAAAATTTTAGCTAAAAAGAAATATAATTTTTGCTCAAAAAAAAAAGTTTAGCTAAAAAGAGATATAAGTTTTGCCAAGAGATAGAAGTTTAACCAAAAATAGATATAGGTTTAGCCAAGAAAAGATATAGGTTTTGCCAAGAAAAGATAAAATGGGTAGGTAAGTGATTGGTTGTTAGTTAGTTTGGTTCAAGGTATAGGCTAAGAGGTAGGTTAGTAGAGTAGGTAGGTTAATAGGGTAATTAGGTGGGATGGTAATATGGGTGCCGTTTTCTAAGGGTTCCCACTAGAATAGGGCTAGAGTGAACTAGCCTCCATGACTGCATTAATTGGCTGTTTTGTCCACAGGATGGGCTGTGTTTTTCATCCGCCTCTTCACCCTACCTTAACCAACATTTTATCACAATCAAATTTTTTGCATGTTGACCTTTGATTTTTTTTTTTGGGGCCAAACTTTTCCCAAACCTTTACCTTCCATACTACCTTCTGACCTAATTACCCTACTAACTTACTTACTCTATTGACCTACCTCTTGGCCTAAACCCTAAACCGAACCAACTAACAACCAATCCTTTACTTACCTTTTCTATCTTTTCCTAGCAAAACCTATATTTCTTCTTGGCTATACCTATATCTATTCTTGGTTAGATTTCTATCTTTTGGCAAAACTTATATCCTTTTTGGGTACACTTTTCTCTATTGGCAAAAGTTACATTTTTTTTGGTTAAACATTTATCTTTTGGCAAAACCTATATATTTTCTTGGTTAAACATTTCTCTTTTGGCAAAACCTATATTTTCTTTTTGGTTAAACTTTTGTCTATTGGAAAAATTGGTATCTTTTTTGGCTTTTTTTTTCCCTATTGGCAAAACCTATATCTTTTCTTGGCTAAACTTTTTTTTTTTTGACAAAACCTACATTTATTCTTGGTTAAACTATTCTTTTTTGGCAAAACCTATATTTTTTCTTAGATAAACTTTTCTTTCTTGGCAAAATTTATATGTCTTTTTGGCTAAAATTTTCTCTTTTAACAAAACCTATATCCCTTTTTGGTTAAACTTTTATTTCTTAGTAAAAACTATATCTTTTTTTGACTAAACTTTTATCTCTTGGCAAAACCTATATCTCTTCTTGGTTACACTTTTCTTTCTTGGCAAAACATACATACCTTCTTGGTTAAACTTTTCTCTTTTGGCAAAAACTATTCCTAATCTTGGCTAAATTTTTAACTTTTGAAAAATTTATATGTTTTCTTGGCTAAACATTTATCTCTTAGCAAAATTTAAAACCTATATCTATTCTTGGCTAACCTTCTAACTCTTGGCAACACTTATATTTCTTCTAGGCTATTTTTTTTTCTCTTGGTAAAACTTATATCTCTTCTTGGCTAAACTTTTAACTCTTGGCAAAACCTAATTTTTCTGGGGTTAAACTTTGACCTTTCAAAAAAATAAATTTATTTGTTGGCTAAACTTTTACTTTTCAACTAAACCTTTTTATATTTTGGGTAAACCTCTTTATTTCATAGTTAAACCTCTACTTTTTTAGAAGGAAAAAATAATAATGGAATCCACAAGGTGTAAAATGAACTTCAATGTATATTTTTATAGAAATCAATTAAGGACATAAAACATAATGTTGATTTCAGTTAGAACAAATAATTAAGGAGGTAAGAATTTTTAAAATTTTTAATGATTATTTAATTCAATTGCTTAAATAATAAGAAAATTAATGTAAAACATATGGTTTTTAAAAGAAGGTTAATTTACATATAAAGGTTGAGGGTTTAGGTTTTGGGCATTACAATATTCGTGTCAACTTTAAGTTTTAACACCATGTTTGTAATGGTTTGGAGGTCCCAAAACCAACACCTATTGTATGGGTAACACACAAATATTGCCTATTATAGCAAATACTAATAATAGTTGAAGAATTAATACCAACATGCAATACCCACATATAAAAACAATGCCATTTGCGATTGAAACGAAAAGAAAAAAATTGATTTTTTTTTTGGTTTCTTTTAGATTATTTTTCCAATTTCTTGTACTTTTATTTCTTGTTCTAAATGATTTTTCTTCTATTTTTTCTTCATAATCAATTTTTAATTTCTTAATTTTTAAAATTTTAAAACAAATGCAAAACTATCTTTGTTATTTTTGTTTATCATTAAATATGCATACTTTATTCCCAACATTTGGGTATTATGTGAAACACGAAAAAATCTAGCCAACATTTTGTGCCTCAAATGTGAGTATTGCACAATTTTATTTTATTTCTTCTTTTAAAAAAATTTCTCATCACAATGTCAAAAACGAAAAACAAAGGTATTCATATAATGGACCAATCACATTATGGTGGAGCTTGAATGAAAATGGACCTAGATTTTGCAATACCTTCATAATAAAATTGGGGTCCCATTGGAATTTAAATGCAAAAAAATCAAGTCCATGCAATTCCCATATAATTTCTACTACCACTTATATTTCATTTATGTAAAGGGGTGAAAACGAGCTAACAAGAGCTAACGGCAACCTCTTGAGTCACTATGAGTAGTCCTGAAAAGATGATATGGCAACATAAGATTGGATGAAATGTTTTGAGATAACACTAAATAATGGTGCTTAAACAATGTTTTTACACTATTTCATTATGTTGAAAAGCATTGGTTATGGGCTTAAAAATGTGCTGAAAGGTATTATATATTTATTGGATTATTTTCAATTTTAACTAGATGCTAAATTAACATATTAAAAAGGGCGTCACATAAATATAACATATATTTTCAACATTAATTTATTATATGAGACTTATGAACATCAAAACCAAGGACTGGTTACGCCAAAATTAGCTCTTATTAGTTTGGTTTTACCCAAAGGTTTTAATATGTGGGTATTATAAATACTTACCCTTCCATCACTTAGGTTAGGGTTATTAAAAAGTCCAAAAAACTATAATACCTACGTTGTCAATATCCAATACAAATGTCAAAGTATGAGTGAATGTAATTCCCACACACTCAATTGTGATTATTCATTATGTACACCAACAAAACAAATACTTTCATCATATTTTGAAATGTGTTGATATTGCATTACCTTCATCCAAAAATGCATTTCCTTGTTGTGAAAATGAATTCATTGGTAATCTTTGAATCCATAACCCCATGTTACATTACTTATATCCACTTAAGGAAGTCTTCACTATGATAACAACAAAAAAGACAATACCTACATCAAAATGGCAAATCCCCCGCTGAAAAGGTTATGGCATGGGCAACACCTTCATATATCACAACAAAAAATCATTTTGTCCCATGAAATATGTGAAACTCCATGCAATATGACAAAGCTTGTTCACTAACCCTAAACTATTATACATTATTTGTTTGAATTAGTATGGTGTTATTAGTACATAAATAATCCAAATCCACTAATGGTTTTGTATTGAATTAGGTGAATTTTAATTCTAGTGAATTCCTAGCGAATTCATCAATTGCTTAGTGATCGATGACAAGTTGATATGTAGAAGTAAATTCACTAACACATGAACAATTTTTTTTGGGGGAATATTTTCATTATTTAATATTAATTATTTAATCCAGATAATTTAGCATTAATTATTTAATGAGAATTATTTAATTCATTAATTTTTTAAAAAATTGAAAGTTTTAAAAAGATTTGAACCCATCTACTTAGGTAGGTAGAAACTAACACCTATTTATTTGTGTAGGTAGGCAAATAGGTAGGAAGGGGAAAATGTAGATGTAATAAATAATCAAAAAATATTTCATTCATGTTGCAATTTCCATTTAAGGTCAAGCATTTATTCATTCATTTCAAGTTGGTATATGCATTTCTGTGTGAGTAATCAAGAGAAAACATGTTCTTTATATAGCTTGTGAGATGAGATTTGACAAAACATATGGGTTAAACCTTTTACTGGCACTTTAATTCTAAATTGAGATGCAACTAAAACTTTTCCAAAAGCCAATTTTAATTAGTAATATCTTTCTCATATGATGTCCAAATGAAATGATTTCAATTTAATTCTGATTTTTTTCCCAAAATCTGGACACAAAAATAATTAAAACAATATTTGAATTGAAAAAAATTGCATGTAAATCTTGCATTTCAATACATTTCAACAAGACATTTTTTTTCTTTCACCATCATTATCTTTTTCATACTTTGTCCAAACGAAAAAAAATATTAAAAATAGGAATTTGTTTTGTATAACATGGTACATTTTAATTATGAAATTTAATAAAAATAGTTCATAAAATATGATGTATGAACATATAATAACGTCATTCTCAAAAGTATTCAATGTTACATAGTGTATTTAAGAAATAGAATATATTTAAATATGCTCTATTAAATAAATGCACGTTAATTTTTATATTATAATATGAATTTGATTATATAATTACAAAATATAAATTAATTTGAAAATATAAATACTTAAAGAAATGAATAAATTATTATAAATTATAAATAACTTTAATATTATATTCATTTTATTCACAAATTTTTATTAATATATTATATAATAAATAGACATTTTCATATATTTAATATAAGTGATCTTGTATGATAAAACTATTGGATACAAAAAAGTATATTTTTCATGGATGAATATTATGTTTTATATTTTTATCAAGTGAGGCCCACAATAAAATAGTACTTAGTTTAAAAAATTCATATATATTATGTTATGTATTTTATATCTTATATACATATGATATATTATAAACTATTTATCATATATTTCTATGTTCAAAATATTGAATTTTTTTTTTATGAACATTTTAAAACATATTATTAAACAACGGCATACAATAAAATCTGGCTTACTTTTCAGAATTAAAATAAATTGGTTGAGCAGGGGTAATACGAGGTGGAAAAATATTGACTGTTGGAGGATGAGGAATTATTATTTTTGACTCGACCTTTCTGACTGCGGGAGGTTCAGTAACTGGGATGAACACTAGTTCATCTCAAACGGAACTGGTGCAGTCACGGGGGCTGGGTAACTCCAGCCGTGGCGCATGGGTAGTCGATGGGTCGTTCGGTCCCCATGGATGTATCGATGTTCCTCATGACTCCTTGGCAAATCACCTTCCACAAACCTTTTCATCTGGATATGGAATATAAATTCATCGCAAGCTGTAATTCAATACTTCATATTTCTTCTTCTCTGCTTTTTCTTCTCGACAACAATGGCGACGACTCCACCCGTTATGCGCTCCGCTTCTGGCACAAACTACAACTTCCACAAGGAATACCTATCTCGAGCTATATTCTGTGCACAGGTCGTTTCCCACGAGGATGACGCCGGAGCCAAAAAGTTTCTTGAACAGAGCCAGCAGACGCATCCGGGCATTCAGTTTGACGAAATCCAACTGTCACTCGACTACGGAGATAAAGAGCAGAAGTTCCTCGTTGCTTACGCGAACGACGCTACCTTCGTTGCATTCCGAGGAACGAAAACACTCGAAGACGTGACCGACACATTCCAATTTGATGAAAGTTGTAAGAGACATTTCCACAAAGGATTTTTAAAGCTCTCCGACGTCTTCAATGTCGGTAGGGGACCTTACCTACCCCTGCTTAAACTGCTTTCCAAGCCCGGAAGGCGCATCATCTTGTGCGGGCACGCTGTTGGCGGGGCCGTGTCGCACATGATTCTGCTACGTTTTCTACCGTATTATCGGGATTTGGATCGTGTAAGTCTGCACTAATCTTTTGAACTTGCCATTGTACATATAGGTGAACTCGTGAGTGAAGCTTCTGTGAATTGCATCTAGTCATGACTAGGAAATTAAGTCTGATTGATGATGTTTACTCCTATCTGATGAACCGCTATTGCAGTGTTAGCCCGTCTCTCCCCATTAGACTGTTGTGATCGGAGCACACTGTGTGTAACCGTGATCACAGGAAGCTAATGGAAAGCCACTGACATATGGCCTTGTTTCTTGCTGTAGGAAGAGTGGTTTTCCATTGGAGGTCTACAAGTGCTTTGAAATTATGTAGTTAATCATGTTAGAAACCCTCTGAACACATGTTCTCATAAAAACAGACATATGTAACTTTACATGGTGAATC
>Ga0116231_10011636_pt1 | contig 13407 bp, 14 predicted proteins | sample S1TSphgellanicum_2_FD_89695 | JGI IMG/M metagenome (GOLD analysis project Ga0116231, IMG submission 89695) | Host-associated microbial communities from peat moss isolated from Minnesota, USA - S1T2_Fd - Sphagnum magellanicum MG | ecosystem: Host-associated > Plants > Peat moss > Unclassified... | reverse complement strand
TCCCCTAACCCCTCCCGCGAGGGGAGGGGAAAAGGAAGCTTACTTCTCCCCTCCCCTCGCGGGAGGGGCTGGGGGAGGGGGCCGGTCCGAGGCTTGATGTGTCTCAAACCCCGCGTCGCACCTTCCCGATGAACTCCCGCGTCCGCGCCTCGCGCGGCGCTCCGAACAATTCCGCCGGCGTCCCCGCCTCCACCACTACCCCGGCATCCATGAACACCACCTTCGTGGAGATGTCCCGCACGAACCCCATCTCGTGCGAAACCAGCAGCATCGTCATTCCGTCGGCGGCGAGCAGGCGGATCGTGTCCAGAACCTCCGAGACCAGTTCGGGATCGAGCGCCGAGGTGATCTCGTCCAGCAGCAGGATCTCCGGTCGCAGCGCGAGCGCGCGGGCGATCGCCACGCGCTGCTGTTGCCCGCCGGAGAGTTCATCGGGGTAGGCGCGCAGCTTCGCCGCCAGCCCCACCTTGCCCAGGATCGCGCGGGCCTCGGCCTCCACTTCCCGCGCGTCGCGCTTCTGCACCTTCACCGGCGCGATGGTGACGTTGCGCAGAACGTCCATGTTCTGGAATAGATTGTATTGCTGGAACACGATCGCCAGCCGCGCCCGCATGGCGCGCACGGCGGCGCGGCTGGCGGTATCGATAACCTGTCCGTCCAGCCGGACCGCGCCGCCGCGCGGGGTCAGCAGCCCGGCCAGCACGCGCAGCACGCTGGATTTGCCCGAGCCGGACGGCCCGATCAGGCTGACGATCTCGCTGCGCTCCACCGTCAGGCTGATACCGCGCAGCACGGGCAACGCGCCGTAGCTGGCGGACACGTCCGCCAGCTCCAGATGCGGTATGCCGGCCAGCGAAGCGGGCACCTCAGAAATACGGGTCCGGCTTCACCGGCACCACGGGCGCGATGCCGAACCATTTCTTGTAGGTATCCTCAAGGAAACCACCGGACCCCAGCGAATACAGCGCCACGTTCAGCCAGTCCTTCACCGTGGCGTTGCCCTTGGCGATGCCGATGCAGTCATAATCGACATCCCCGCCGATCGGCTCCTTCAGCACCTTCCACGCCACCTGATAGTTCTTCATGAAGTTGCCGAGGTAATCGACAACATCGATCATGGCGTCGCCACGCCCCTGCGCCAAAGCGCGCACCGCGTCGGGGTAGTTGTCCAGCAGCAGCACCTGCGCCTGCGGCAAATTCGCCTTGATGAAGTCGATCGGCGTGGTGCCGCGCACCTGCACCAGATGGATATCGGCGCCCGCCAGGTCCTTCCAGCTCTTGTAGGGCTTGGCCTCCGTCGTCAGCACGCTCAGCGCCTCGGTCTGGATCGGCACGGTGAAGTCGATCACCTTGGCGCGGTCCGGCGTCCGTGTCAGCGCGCCCATGACGATGTCCACCTTCCCGGTGGCGACGAACGGCACGCGATCCGGGGAGCCGACCTTCACGAACTCCACTTCCACGCCGAGCATCTTCGCCAGTCGCGTGGCGATATCGACGTCGTAACCGACGATCTGGTTCTTGTCGTCGTAGGAGGCGAGCGGCGGCAGCGTGGGGTTCACGCCGACCACCAGCTTCTTCGCGCTCAAAATCTGATCGAGCGTGTGAACCTGCGCGGCGGCGGGCAGCGCGAGCAGTATTCCGGCGATGGCGAGGGAGGCGCGTTGCAGCCAATGCGGGGCGTTCATCGATGGACCTCGTTTCGGTTTGGTTGCTTGGGTGTCGTCGGGCTTAGGCGGCCACGCCGCCGACGCGGAACAGGCGGCCGGGGTTGATCGTGTTCATCTGGCGGATTTCGGCTGGCGTGAAATCCTCCGCCTCCGCCAGCAGCATGAATTCGCGGAATCCCTCCACCGGCGGCGGCAGCAGGAATATGCCGCAATCGCTGGACAGGATCACATGGTCGGTTCCGGCGGCGCGGATCCGCTCGGCCATTTGCGTGATGGTCATGTTGCCGCCGGCCACCTTGTGCTTCTCCTGGTCCACATGCGTCAGCCCGACACTGGTGGCGTGGGTCAGGATATAGAACGAGAATTCGGCATAGGCGCCGGCGGCGGTGATGGCGCGGATTTCGTCGGTGGTGTAGCGCGAGCAATGCGTTCGCACCCGCGTCAGGCCGCGCTTTTGCGCCGTCTCGGCCAGCGCCACCGCCTCGCGGCCCGATACGTGGCCGCAATCGAACACCGCATCCGCCGCCGCGCAGAGATCCATGATCTCGGGGACCGGATCGGGCACAACGCCGTTCTCCGGCACCCAGAACGTGGTTTCCAAAAACGCCGGGCTACGGCCCTCGCGCTCGGAGATGTAGCGCGTGTGATGCGTCGGCAGGGAGATGTAGCGCGCGCCGGTGCCCGGCCCGTAGCCATAGCCCAAAGCCGCCCGCGCCGCCGCCGCCGTGACGCCGCCGCACACCGGCTGCATGATCAGCCCGCCGAACACCTCCACGCCGAGATGGCCGAGTTCGCTCATCGCCAGCGCCGCGTAGCCGCCGCTGTTGGCGAAATTGTCCATCAGCCCGATGGCCTTCATGCCCGCGGCGGCGGCCTGCCGCACCGCCTCGAACACGTTGACGGAGCGCCCGTTGAGATGCGGGCAGGCATGGATATGGCAGTCGATCGCGCCAGTGACGTACTGGCTACCGGGCATCATGAGATCGCTCCTTCGGCTTGGGTCAGCGCGCCCTCGGGTGGGGCGGATCGTCCCGCGCGGCCGGCGCGGCGTTCCGCCCAGGCGCCGAACAGGCTGAGCGGATAGCACAGCATGAAATACAGGATCAGGATCGTGCCGAAGCACAGGATCGCGGAGAACCCTTTGGTGTTCATGATCTTCGCCGCGTAGGTCAGTTCCAGCACGCCCACCTGCGAGGCGATGGAGGTCGATTTGATGAAGCCGATGAGGTAGCCGATCATTGGCGGGATCATCACCTTCCACGATTGCGGCAGCATCACCGAAAACAGGATCTGCGCGCGGGAGAAGTTCATCGCCTCGGCCGCGTCGATCTGGTTGGCATGCACCGATCCCAGACCGCCGCGCACGAGTTCGGCGGCGAACGCGGTTGCCGACAGAGACACGGTGGTCAGCGCCACCACGAACATCGGCGCCTGTAACCCCGCGAGCTGAAAGCCGAAAAACACGCAGAGCAGCTTCACCAGGAACGGGATGCGCCGGAAGATCTCCACATACAGCGTCGACAGAATCCGCGCCGGCCATACGTCGATCAGCCGCCTCATGCGCAGCACGGCCAGCAAGCCGCCCAGCACCACGCCGATGGCGCCGCCGATCACCGACAGCCCCACCGTCTGCAACATCGCCCCGCCGAACAGCAGCAAATTGTAGGACGAGAAGAAGCGCGGCGCCTCGCTGATCAGCTGCGCGAGCATCAGATCACCCGCATCCGCAACCGGAACAGAGCGCGCCCCGCCAGCGCGAGCAGCGCGCTCGCCACGATGGTCAGCCCGACATAATCCACGGCCGCCAGGGAGAACACCTCGAACGAACGGAACGTCTCCGCGTTCACGTTGTAGGCGCGCCCGGTGAGTTCCTCGATGCCAAAGATCGAGGCGATGGACGTCGTCATCGTCACCAGGATGTACTGGTTCGACAGCGCGGGATACACCGCGCGGCATACCTGCGGCAGCACCACGTAGCGCAACGTCTGAAACCGGCTCATGCCGAGCGTCTCCGCCGCGTCCAGTTCCTCACGTCGCACGGAGGCGAAGCCGCCGCGGAGGGTTTCGGTGAGATAGGCACCCTCGTTCAGGGCGATGCCGATCAGCACGGCGGTGAACGGGCCGATCAGGATACCGGCCTCTGGCAGGCCGAAGAAGATGAAGAAAATCTGCACCAGCAGCGGCGTGTTCAGGAAGAAGACGACATAGGCGCGGGCGATGCGCCCGGCGCCGCGGGGCAGGAAATGCAGCGCCGATGCGTTGCACAGGCCGATGGCAAAGCCGCCGATGAAGCCCAGGAACGACAATTCCAGCGCCACCAATGCGCCGCCGAGCAGGTACCAGAAATAGGGCAGCACCTGGCCCCATTGCAGCGTATAGGCCACCGGCGCCGATCCTCAGCGCCGCGCGTTCAGAACCACGGCGTCACCGGAACCTTGGTGTCCATCGGCCGGCCGAACCACTTCTCCCACAGCGCCTCCACCGTGCCATCGGTGTGCAGTTCGTAGAGCGCGACATTGAGATAGTCGCGCAACGTCGTGTTGCCTTTGGCGATGCCGAGGCAGGACCAGGTGACGCCGAGTTCCGGCGTGGCGATCAGCTTCCACTTCGTCGCGCCGAACTGCTTGTTCAGGCGGAAATTCGCCGTGTCGATGCCATCGACGGAGGCCATGGCGCGGCCCTGCGCGATGGCGCGGTCCCGATCCTCGTAATTGTCGAGTAGCAGCATATGCGCTTTCGGCGCGAGCTTCTGCAGCACCGGGATCATCACCGTGCCCCGCACCTGCACCAGCGTGACGCCGTCGCGGTCGAGATCGGCCATCTTCGTGATGCCGGTGTCGTCGCGGGTGATGATGCCGTAATTCTCGGAATGAACAGGCACGGTGAAATCGATCACCTTGGCCCGATCCGAGGTGCGGCTCATCGCGCCCATCACGATGTCGATCCGGTTGGCGGCGACGAAGGGCACGCGGTCGGGCGAGCCGACCGGGACCAGTGTCAGTTTCACGCCGAGTTTCTTCGCGAGTGCCGCGGCGAGTTCCGGTTCAAACCCGGTGATGGCGTTCTGATCGTCGTATTGCGCGCGCGGCGGGAGGGTGGGATTGACGCCGACCCGGATCTCGCCGGCTTTGAGAATTTCGTCCAGCGACGCGGCGTTCGCGGGAGGCGCGGTACCGAGCAGCAGCAAGGCGAGGACCAGAGGGGTGAGCAGAAGCGATAGGCGCCGACGGATCATAGGGTTCGTCCCGCGAGTGAGCTGTGGATGTGGCAAGCGTGAGAGACGGATCAGCCCGGCCCCGGCCCACGAATGGCGAAGGTTTTCTCGGGGAACTTGGTCAGTCCGTAGCGGTCGAACAGTGCGTCGTAAAAGCCGTCCGCGCGCATCTTGGTCAGCGTGTCCGCCACCGCCTGCGCCACCGCCTTGTTGCGGAACACCAGCGTGGTGGGCGCCCCGCCCAGGCCCGTCGCCGTGACGGTCACGAGGCCGCGTTTCACCAGTTCGGTCGCCGTCTGGTCGATCAGCACCGCGGTCTCCACCTGCCCGGCGCGCATCGCGGCCAGCACGTCGGTCGCGGTGGTGAACGCCTTGATGTCGATGGGCTTGCCGCCCTTGGCGACGTTCTCCTTGTCGATCCCGCGCACCCAGCGTTCCTGATAGGAGTTGATCTCCACGCCGGCCGAATGCCCGGCCAGCGCCTCCGCGCTGGTGACCGACAAAGTATTGCCCTTCAACACGACAAGGCTGATCGCCTGCTGCGCGTAGGGGACCGTGTAGGCGATCTTCGACCGCTCCTCGGTCCAGAACATGCCGGTGTCGATGCCGTCGAACCGCGCTGCGGCCAGAGCGGGGAACATCGCCGGGAAATCCATCCGCACGAATTCCATCGTCAGGCACAGGCGCTTCGCGAACTCGCGCGCGAGATCGACATTCAGCCCCTGCAATTCCCCGCTGGCATCGACGAATTGCTGCGGCGGCAGTGTCGGGTTGATGGACATCGAGAGCTTGCCCGCCACCAGCAGGTCGGCGGGTTTGACGGGCGACACGCAGGTTTCGGCCCGGGCGGCGCCGCTGGCGAGCAGAAAAGCGAGCGCGACGCCGAGTTGGCGGATGGCATGCATCTTCGTGTCGTGACCTTGGCTTGGCGGAATGGGGGCGGTCGAGTGCCATATCGGTCAGCAAAGCCTATGCCACATCGGCGATCGGCTATGGTCTTCCTCCCAATCCCGCGCCATGCTTTCGAGCGGGCGACACGGAAGGCATCACGATATGGGCGGCATGGGTCCGGACTGGCGCAAGGCGGCGGCCGCACGCGGTTTGAGTCTGCGCGAACTCGCGCCCGCCGTCGGCACCGAAATCGGCGGCCTCGATCTATCCGATGAATTAGACGAGGCAACGGTCGCGCTGCTCCGCGCGGCGGTGGCGGAACGGACGGTGCTTCTGTTCCGCGATCAGACCTCGCTGACGCCTGCCGCGTATCTCGCCTTCGCCCGGCGCTTCGGCGGCACGCCGGATCTGCACACGCAGCGCCATTATTGCCTGAACGACCACCACGAGATCTTCGTGGTCGGTAACGCCATGGAGGAAGGGCGGCGCGTCGGCGCATCCCGGGTCGGTCTCAACTGGCATACGGATCATTACCACCTGCCCGAACCCGGACTGTTCACCTATCTGCACGCCATCGCCGTTCCGCCGACGGCCGGGGAGACGCGCTACGCCAACGGCCTCGCCGCCTATGCCGCGCTGCCCGAGGCGACCAAGGCGCGCATCGAGGGCCTGCGGGTTCTCCACAGCCGCGCGCGGCTGTTCCGCGAACTGTTCCCCGAGGCGAGCGAGGCCGAGATGGAGGCGGAGCGGATCCGCGTGCCCGATGTGGTGCATCCGCTGGTTCGCACCCACCCCGATCTCGGCAGGCGCGGCCTGTATCTCGGCGGCGAATGGGGGTCCACGATCCTGGGTCTGGCCGAAGACGAATCGCGCGAATTATTCGCCGAATTGCTCGCCCACATGATCGGCGATGATTTCGTCTATCAGCATGCCTGGCGTCCCGGCGACGTGCTGATGTCGGACAACCGGTGCAGCCTGCATCGCGCCAGCGAATGGGACGAACAGGCCCACACGCGCCGCCTGCACCGCATCATCATGATCGACACGGTGGCGCCCTATTGAGAATATTGCCGGGCGCGCGCGGATGGGGCACCGTGCGGCCATGCTTGAAACCGTGACGCCGTATCGGGTGCTGAGCGAGCGCCTGACCGAACTGCTGGACCTGCGGACGCCGCCCGTCGCCGTGCAATTCGCCGCCGCCCCGCCCGCCGGCGTGCCGCGCGCCGAGCGGGACCTCAAGGGCTGCATGTATCTCGACACCGCGCGCTTCGATCGCCGCGTGTTCCATGTCGATCACGACAACCTCGCCCCGTGTCCCGGCGGGCGCTATTACATGGGCATGGGCGAGCCCTTCGCGCGCCTGCTCGACGGCACGTTTCCCAGCGGCGAGTTTCCCGCCGAGGGGCTCGCGGTGTTCGGCAATCCGCAGGCGGTACGCGAGACGCTGAAGGACTACGCCATTCTGCCGAAGGGCCAGGCCTCGGTGGTGTGCTACGGGCCGCTCGATTTGGTCGCCTTCGATCCGGCGGATGGCGCGGTGGTGATCAACGTGTTCTGCCAGGCGAAAACCGGCATGTTCCTCGCCCGCGCCATCACCTACGAGAGCGGCGGCATCGTGAACGGGCCGATCGGGCCGCCCACCTGTTCCAGCGCCATGGTGCAGCCGGCCATGACCGGCGAGGCCGTCTACACGCTCGGCTGCTTCGGCTTCCGCCGCTATGTGCGCATCGGCATCGACGAGATCATCATCGGCCTGCCGCTCGCCCTGCTGGCTTCCACCGTCGCGAATCTCGAACGCCTCTATGCCCGCCGGCCGGACATCGCCTCCGCGTTGCCGCTGAACGAGGCGGTCGAGCGGCCGATGCCGTTGACGGCGGCGACGCCGCTTGGCGGCCTGTATCAGCGCATGTTCCCGGAAAAGCCCGAAAATGCCTGACATTCCCGCGTTCGACATCGCCTCGGTCGCCGACGGGCCCGATGTGCCCGGCCTCGACGATCTCGTGCGGCATGACCGGGCGCATCGCCGCATCTACACCGATCCGGCCATCTTCGCGCTTGAGATGCGCCGCATCTTCGGCCGCGCCTGGCTGTATGTTGCGCATGAGAGCGAGTTGCAGGCGGAGGGCGATTTCGTCGCCAGCCGCATGGCGAACCTGCCCGTTCTGGTGACGCGCGATGGCGAGGGCATGATCAATGTCCTGGTCAATCGCTGCGGCCATCGCGGGGCGGCCGTGTGCCAGGAGGAGCGCGGGAACTCCCGCGCGTTCCGCTGCCCGTATCATGGCTGGTCGTACCGCAACGACGGCTCGCTGCTCGGCGTGCCGAACCGGCAGACCTACCCCGACGGTTATGATTTCAGCATGCCGGAACTGCGCATGAAGCGCGTGCCGCGCGTGGCCACCTATCGCGGCTTCGTGTTCGCCAGCCTCGCCCCCAGCGGCCCCGATCTGCTGACCTATTTGGGCGCCGCGGTGACCGGCATCGACGATCTGATGGACCGCGCCCCGTTCGGCGAGATCGAGCGCGCGGGCGGCATCATGAAATACGCGGTGAACGCGAACTGGAAGCTGCCGACCGAGAACTACAACGATTTCGGCCACAACACCGCCACGCATGAGAGTTCCTACAGCATCGCCAAGCAGTACACGCCGAACGATCGCCTCGATCCGTTCGAGTTGCGGCCCGTGGACATCATCCGCCAGAACGGCGCGCGCAGCGACGTGTTTCTGCAAGCTGGCGTCTACGCCTTCGATGGCGGCCACAGCTACAACGGCAGCCACCAGACCGCCGCCGGCGGCAAGACCGGCGGGCTGATCGATGTCGAGAACGCGCCGGAAGGCTCGGCCTACGCCGAATATTGGCGCCAACTGGTGGATCGCCACGGGCTGGAGCGCGCGCGACAGGTGGTGCGCAAGCGCCGCCATCTCAGCGTGGTCTGGCCGACCATGGGCGTGCAGGCGTTCTTTATGCGGGTCTCGGTGATGCATCCGATCAGCGTGGACCGCACCGAGGTGCATATCATGACCTTCCGCATGAAGGGCGCGCCGGATCTGCTGTTCCGCAACTCGGTGCGGTATCTGACGACGGTGAATTCCCCCGGCTCGATCATCCTGGCCGACGATGTCGAGGTGTTCGAGCAGGCGCAGCGCAATCTGAGCGCCGTGGGCGCCGGCGACTGGGTGGTTTTCCCCAACGGAGTCGGCGCCGAGCAGGCGCATGTCGAGGCGGAGCGCTTCGATGGGCTGCGCGGTAACGGGCTGAGCGAACTGACGCAGCGCAATCAACTGAAGGCTTGGCGGCGGTTCATGCTGGATGGTGGGGTGTGAGCGTGGGTCGTTTCGTAACCCGACCTGTGTTCCGCTGGCACCCCTCCCCTGACCGCTCCCGCAAGGGGAGGGGAAAGACCACTTCTTCCCTCCCCTTGCGGGAGGGGCTGTGGGAGGGGTTGGTGCGAGAGTCACAAGCCGGTTTGCGAGCATGACCACGCCCACCCTGCACGATGTGGAGCAATGCCTGTATCTCGAAGCGCGGCTGCTGGACGAGCGGCGCTTCGAGGAATGGCTCGCGCTCTACACCGAGGATTGCAGCTACTGGATTCCCGCGCGCTGGGGCCAGGGCTCCCCGGTCGATGAGGTGTCGCTCATCTACGATGACCGGATGACGTTACTGACGCGTATCGGGCGGCTCAACCATCCGCGCGCCCACGCCCAGCTGCCGCCGAGCCGCACGGTGCATGTCGTCACCAATATCCGTCTGGCCGATACCGACGAGGACGAATGCCGCGTGGAATCGACGTGCCAGTTCCACGAGTTCCGCGCGCCCGACTCCACCACCCTGGTGGGCCTGCAAAGCCACACGCTGCGGGTGGACGACGGAAAGTTGCGCATCGCCGCCAAACGCATCGACCTGCTGACCTGCGATCAGGCCATGCGGTCCATCCAAATCCCGATCTGAGACGGAGACGACGAGCGATGCATCGGCGGGATTTGCTGCGCGCCTCCGGCCTTGCCCTCGCGGCGCCCGCGCTCGCCGTGAGCGGTGCGCGCCACGCCTGGGCGCAGAGCCGCGAGGACACGCTGCTGGTGGTGGTCGAGGTAGGGCAGAACAGCCTCGATCCGCAGGGGCTGGGGGTGAATCAGGCGACGCTCGGCGTCACCTGGAACATCTATGACCGGCTGATCGGGTTCGGCGTGAAAACCCTGCCCGACGGCAACCGCACCTTCGATTTCGATCACCTCGTGCCCGAACTCGCGGAAAGCTGGCAGGTCGCGTCGGACGGCGCCTCGGTGACGTTCCGCCTGCGCCCCGACGCGATGTTTCACGACGGATCGAAAGTCACCGCCGCCGATGTCAAATGGTCGCTGGATCGCGCCGTGAGCAATCCCGGCCCGGCAAGCCAGATGCGGGCCGGCGCGCTGGAGAAGCCCGAGCAGTTCGTAATCGTGGACGAACGCACCATTCGCGTCGATTTCATCACGCGCAGCAAGCTCAGCCTGCCCGATCTCGCGGTGATCCAGCCGTCGGTGTTCAATTCGGAACTCTGCAAGAAGCACGCGACCGCCGACGATCCCTGGGCGCTGAACTGGGTCAAGACCAACGCGGCGGGCGGCGGCGCCTACACGCTGGAGAGCTGGACGCCTCGGCAGGAGACGATCCTGACGCGAAACGAGGCCTGGGTGTCAGGCAAGAAGCCGACATTCCAGCGGATCGTGATCCGCGAAATTCCCTCGGCGGGAAGCCGCCGGGCGCTGCTGCAGCGCGGCGACGCCGACCTCTCGTTCGATCTGCCGCCGCGCGACTACGTCGATCTCGCCAAGGACGGCAGGCTGAAGGTGCTGGGCGTGCCGGCGACGAACACGTTCCAATATGTCGGGATGAACACGCGCAAGCCGCCATTCGACGACGTGCTTGTGCGGCAGGCGGTGGCGTGGGCGCTGCCCTATCAGGAGATATTCGACACCGCCTTGCAGCAGCGCGGGCGAAAGCTGTTCGGCGGCCCGTCCGCGCTCGCCGGCACGGCATGGCCGCAACCGTTTCCCTATGCCACCGACCCCGATCGGGCGAAGGCGCTGCTGGCGCAAGCCGGCAAGGCGGATGGGTTCGATACGACGCTCGCCTTCGACCTCGGCACCGCCTCCATCGACGAGCCCGTGGCGCTGTTCATCCAGGAGGCGCTCGCCGCGCTCAAGATCCGCGTGGCGATCAACAAGCTGCCGCCGGGGCAACTGCGCGGCTCGATCGGGCGGCGCGAGCAGCCGTTCTATCTGTTCTCGTTCGGCGCGTGGTTCGACTCGCCTGAGTACTTCTTTTTCCTGCTCTATGACGGCAAGCTCGACGGACCCTCCAACGGCGCGTCCTATGCGAACCCCGAGGTGGACGCGGCCATCGACACCGCCCGCGCAACGACCGACCCGGCCACCTATGACGCCGCGCTGCGCGCCATGATGACCGCCGCGATGCGCGACGTGCCGTATGTGCCGATCGTCCAGCCCTTCGTGAACGTGGCGATGCGCAAGGATGTCGGCGGCTTCGTGAACATGTTCCATCGCCAGCTCGACTACCGCCCGCTCACGCGCGTCTGACGGGGCGCGAATGGCGCGGCCTTCGCCGTGGCGCTATGTCGGGCGCCGAATCCTCTCCGCGCTGCCGGTGCTGGCGGGCGTCGTCGTCATCACCTTCGTGCTGACCCGCATGCTGCCGGGCGACCCGGCACTGTATTATGCCGGTCAGGTGGACAGCTTCCAGGCGGTGGAGGAGGTGCGTCACCGGATGGGGTTGGACCGCCCGCTGCCGGTGCAGTTCGTCGCCTATGTCGGCGATCTCTTACACGGCGATCTCGGCCAATCGCTGTCCACCGGCCAGTCGGTCGGGCGGGAGATCGTGCAGCGTCTGCCGGCCTCGTTCGAGTTGATGGCGGTGGCGCTGGCGGTGGGCATGGCGCTGGCCATCCCGCTCGGCGTCGCCGCCGCGACGCGGCCGGGCTCGCTGCTGGACCATGCCTGCCGCGTCACCGGCACGGCCGGCGTGTCATTGCCGACGTTCTTCACCGGGCTCGTGCTGATCTACGTGCTGTATTACCTGCTCGGCATCGCGCCCGCGCCGGTGGGGCGGTTTCCGAGCTTTATGCGTCCGCCGCCATCGGTGACGGGGCTGCTGACGGTGGATTGCCTGCTGGCCGGCGATTTCGGCAAGTTCCGCGTCGCCTGCGCGCAACTCGCGCTGCCCGCTCTCACGATGGCGATCTTCACCCTGGCGCCGCTGATGCGCATGACGCGCGCCTCGATGCTCGGCGTGCTGTCCAGCGAGTTCGTGCGACAGGCGCGCGCCAACGGGATGCCCTGGCCGCGCCTGCTGTTCGGCACCGCCCTGCGCAACGCGATGCTGCCGGTGGTGACGACGATGGGCATGATCGCGTCCTCCATGCTCGGCGCGAATGTTCTGGTGGAGCGCGTGTTCGCGTGGCCGGGCGTGGGATCCTACGCGCTGGATGCGATGGTCTCGCTGGACTACGCGCCGCTGCAGGGCTTCGTTCTGACGATGAGCGTGCTGTACGTGCTGATCAATCTACTGATCGACGTGCTGTACGGCATCATCGATCCACGGGTGCGGTTCGAGGCGTGAGCGCGTCGATCGCGCCACGGCGGCGCTCCGCGCTGCTGTTCCTGTTGCGCGGCAATCCCGTCACCTGCGCGGCATTGGTGCTGTTCGCGGCCATCGTCGCCGTCGCCGCCATCGGCCCGCTGCTGCTCGTGTCCGATCCGCTCGCCACCCATGCCGCGCATACGCTGGAGGCGCCGTCGGCGGAATTCTGGTGCGGCACCGACGAGGTGGGGCGCGACGTGTTCGCGCGCATCGTCGTGGCGGCGCGGCTCGATCTCGTCATCGCCTGTGCCGCCGTGGCGATTTCGTTCGCGATCGGCAGCGTGCTGGGCGGGGCGGCGGGGTTCTTCGGCGGCTGGGTCGATGCGGTCACCGCCCGGATCGTCGATACCCTGATGGCCTTTCCGCTGTTCCTGCTGGCGATGGCGATCATCTCGGCGCTTGGCAACAACACGGCGAACGTGGTGTACGCGACCGCGATCGTGAACCTGCCGTTCTACATCCGCATGGCGCGGGCCGAGGCGGCGCAGCGGCGCGGCGCCGGGTTCGTGGAGGCGGCAAGGCTGGGCGGTGCGGGCAGCGCGCGCGTGCTGTTCGCGCATGTGTATCCCAACATCCTGCCGCCGCTGATGGTGCAGATTTCGCTCAATCTGGGCTGGGCGATCCTGAACGCGGCCGGCCTCTCGTTCATCGGCCTGGGCGTGCGTCCGCCGACGCCGGAATGGGGGATCATGGTCGCGGACGGCGCCGCCGACATCGTCTCCGGCGCGTGGTGGGTGTCATTGTTTCCCGGCCTCGCGCTGATGCTGACCGTGTTCTGCTTCAATCTGATCGGCGACGGCCTGCGCGACCTGCTCGACCCGCGGCTGCGGAGCTGAAGGCGTGACCGAGACGCTTCTCCGCGTGGAGGATCTGTCGCTGGCGTTCCGCACCCGTGACGGCACGGTGCGCGCGCTGGAGCATGTCGGGTTCGAGGTCGATGCCGGGGAGACGGTCGGCGTGGTGGGCGAGAGCGGATCGGGCAAATCCGTCACC
>Ga0116231_10011635_pt1 | contig 13407 bp, 15 predicted proteins | sample S1TSphgellanicum_2_FD_89695 | JGI IMG/M metagenome (GOLD analysis project Ga0116231, IMG submission 89695) | Host-associated microbial communities from peat moss isolated from Minnesota, USA - S1T2_Fd - Sphagnum magellanicum MG | ecosystem: Host-associated > Plants > Peat moss > Unclassified... | reverse complement strand
TGGGACAGTTAGTGGATGCTCCTGTTGTCATCTATTGTGATAACATTAGTAGCATACTACTTGCTAACAACCCGGTCTATCATGCTAGGACAAAGCACATTGAGGTGCACTACCACTTTATAAGAGAAAAAGTTCTAGCAAAAGAAATTTACCTCATTCATGTCAGTACTGAAGATCAGGTTGCTGACATTTTCACAAAGGCTTTAGGTACAGACAAGCTAAGGAAGTTTAGAAAACTGCTTGGTGTACTAGAAGTGGATTTGAGCTTGAAGGGGAGTGTTGAGAATTCAAGCTCAACTAATTAGGTTTCATTAGTTATTGGAGTAGGAAAGTAACTAGGTTACTTCCTCAAGGTTGAATTACTTTCGTTATTTATTTTAGTTTGGTTATTTGCGGTTTGGTCTTTTAGTTAAATTCCTTGGTGTTGATGGTTTGGCTCTCTTTTCTTCATTACACAAGTTTGTGTATTTCATGTGATAAGAACCTTGGAGAGTTCTTGATGTTGTGTTATGTGTTGTGAGCATTATGTTGTAGTTTCCTTTCAATAAAGATTTATGTTTGCACTTGAGTAGATCTCCTATTTGTTAACAGGATTGGCAATTCAAAGTCCTCCAAAGTTGGTCACAAGTCTCCTAGAATAACCATTTATGAAATGGGGATTTGAGTTTGTGGGGCCAAATAAGCTAATAGGAAGATATATAGAAAATAAATATATTTTTATAGCCAGAGATTTTGCTACCAAGTGGGTAGAAGCATAACATTGAAAACTAATATTGTAATAGTCACAACAACTTTTTTGTATGAGTGCATATTAACCAAGTTTGGATGTCCTTTGACTATAGTCACAAATTAAGGAGTTCATTTCATTAATGATGCCATCAAGTATTTAATAGATCATTTTCTATTGAAACATGTGAGTTTTACAACTTATTATCTTCAAGGGAATGGGTAGGTTGAGTCTACTAACAAGGTACTTGGGACATTATCGACCAAGTTAGTTAGTGAAAATAGAACAGATTGGGATAAACATTTGTCTACATTGTTATTTTCATACATAATTACATATAAAGTAGCAACAAGGTATACATCATATCAATTAGTGTATGGATTGCATCCATTGATCCCCATAGAGTACATAGTTTTAGTTGTTGGTGGAAATGAGAGAGACAATACTTCAATGAAAGCTTTAACTGACAAAATTACAGAGTTGGAAAAGTTGCAGGAAGTTTGAATGCAAGTTGTAGAAATTACATGAATTCAATAGTGAAATGGAACATTATGGAGTCAACAAAAAAATCCAAAAAAATAGTTCAATTTTGGTGATTATGTTTTATGGTTTCCAAAGGGCAATAAGTCACACCTAGGGAAGTTTGCTAGGAAATGGTTTGGACTATACAGAGTATAGTATGTGTTGCCAAATAACACTATGTTATTGGTGACCATTGAGAAGTTTGAAATTAATCCTATGTTGGTCAATGTGAATAAACTAAAACCTTACAAGTACATGGAATTCGAAGTTCAAGGATAAGAACAACATATGTTAATATATTGGGAATAATGTGCAAGTGGAGTTTAGGCGGAAAATTCTGATACGAACGAAGAAGATGAAGATTGTGAAATATAAAATCCATAGATGCAAAGTATTGAAGATGAAGAATAAATGGAAGATTTTGCAATCAACACAATATTGATTTTTGATCTATAGATAATTAACAAGTCCGTGAATAATAACTGTAGAAGTGAGGGATTTGGGATGTGGAGATCTAAAGATAATCTATTAAGGGTATCGGTTCAATCAACAAAAATATTCACCCAATCATTAGGGGTATTTGCATAATCATTAGATTTGTTGGCATAGTTAGTTGGTAAATGGGCACAATTAATAGAAGGTGTACATGGTGAATGAAGTGAAGTCAGTACAATTAATGTAGGAAGATTAGGGATGTGGAGTAATTGGAAGATGAAATTTGTGGTGTTCATTCATAATGATGATGCAAAGTGGTTCCACATGCTTGTACAAGGGACACATAAACTTGTAGTGATGGACCATATTAATTTTGAGGATCATGGGTTAGCTAAAAGACAATGGGCAAGTAAAAAAATGAATTTGACGGGTAGGAAGTTCAAAGACGAAAAGAATAAGGTAACTTCAAAAGCAATTTGCATTTGTTGCTGGAAGTTATGTGCATTTTTAAGTTCTGGACTTCATATCAACATGAATGCAGAGAGTGCGATTGAAAAACTATAAATAATAACAAAGGAAAAGGAAGTGCAAAAGAATGAGCACAAATGAAGGTAGGAGGAGGAAGCAAAATTGTTAAGAGAAACAAAAGCAAAAGAGAAGTTGAGAAGAGTAGATGGTGAAGACGTGTTGAATATTTAGTCATTGGTTGTAAGGTCATTGTCACATTCATCATCATCTTTGGAATGTGTAGAAGGAAAAACGTATAATGAGAATATGCAATTTATGCAAATGATAATTCACAATATATATAGAATTGTAAGATTTATAGTTGAATTTTTGCGTAGAAGTAGAAGAAGTTAGTGTGTAAAAGAACAAATAGGACTAGGAGCTACATTAATATATCTAGTGTTCATTGAAGAATTAGAGAAAGATGAAACTATGGAGTAGCACTTTGTGGAAGAACATACAACGTAGAAGGACACAAGGGAAGAGAATGTCATTGAGGTGGAAGTATAACTATTTACAGAAATGCAGGTGGGAATACAATAATCCACAAAGGTGGAGGCAATGGTGAAAGAATAATGAAGGGCAATGGAAATTGAAAGGTGTGAGTTGAAAGTTATAGTGAAGAGGAGACATGCAATCCTGGATAGAACTACACCTTTGGAAAAAGGTATTAAAATTCTAGATCCTGAGCGATTCATGTGGACACAAATGAAACAAAATTATGATAAACATGTTGCGCAAAATGGAGAATTGGAAGGACATTGCTAAGGAAAAAGATTGGGTTTCTAATTTTGGGCTTGTTCCTTTATTTCTAACGGATTGGGAAGCATCAATGCTCGATGTCTTATTGGAATTTTTGAACACATTCTTGATCAAAGGTTTAGATATTTACTTTGGATATAAGGTGTGAGGCATTCTTGCACAGCTTCAACATGAAGATATGTGCTCACAAAACCCGCTTGGAAGTGGAACTACTATGTAGTTATAGTCTAACAAGTAAGGTGGTTCAACGTAATGCAATGAAGTTCATTAAGAATCTAATGCGTTGTGTCCACTTGGAAGATACAAAGACATTGTGGGAAAATCATAACTCACCATGATGGAATGTGAAAGGGCATTATGTTGATGTTCATTCAATGTCACGCTTGATGGTTGAACCCTTTTTGTTCCATTCGTCATAACATCTACATACAACCTCCTATTCTAACATGCATTGGATTTTTCAAAAGCTAATATAAGAAGGAGCCATGTTACAAAATCTTATTTTTTAATTTTTAATTTATCAATAGTTAAGCCTTGGGACTAAAAATCACTTTGCTTAAATTGAGGAAAAAATAGACAAATTCAACCCCCTTTACTTCTGGCAAGAGTAGCTCCCTTAGAGCAAAATTGATGATGCTAAAATTTGGAGAGAACCTTCTACACCTCTTAAACAAGAATTGTTTTAAGTTTGACCTAAATCCAATAGTGGAATTGGGAGGAACAACTATTTGAAATAAAACTCCAGAGGTTTTATCATGGAAATCCTTCCATGAATTCCCCTATAACACCTTTTACTCCCGGCAAGTGTAGTTCCCTTATAGCCAAACCGATGATGCTGAAATTTGGAGAGAACCTTTTACACCTTTTAAACAAGAATTATTTTAAGTTTGACCCAAATCCAACAGTGGATTTGGGAGGAAGAACTATTTGAAATAAAACTCCAGAGGTTTTGTCATGGAAATCCTTCCGTGCTTATTTTTTGCACACATCTTTTTCATGAACAACACCTTTCCACACATAAGAATTAATCTTTTCCTCACACATTCCTTCTCTTCCTTTTCCCTTCCCCCAACCCAAGAGACTCCCCTCTCCTTTGATAAGCCTCCATATCCTTTCCTTGAACTTGTTCCCTTTGTCTAATGGAAGCTTCGAAATCCTCCCCTCCAATCAATGGCCTCCTCATCCTTCAAAAGCCAATGAAAATTGAAAATGATTTGCCTTTCAATTGATTTTAGGATGAGAATTCTTGGGCCCAATGAAATGCAAAAAATATTCCATCCTCCAATCAAATAGGATGACAATTCTCATGACTGATGGGATTAGAGGACTCATCCTTCCCCTTATCTTAGATATTTTGATGAGGTTCTTGAGTTTGATCCTTATCCCTTCCATTCGTTGACCTTCACATCCTACTTCTTCATCCTAATTATTTCAAATAACTAACTACTAGGACAATTTATTGGTAATAACAAATAAACATCCTTGAGTCCTTACTTGACTAAATCAATTCAATGGTTGAAGTAACATCCCCGTGTACCATTTATTCTTTTGATATCCCTTACTTATTTTTTCTTCCGTGCACCAATTAACTATGTAGTACATAGCAAATTGGAATTAAAATTTGCATCACAAAAACCCCCACATACATCTAAATCCATCGTCGAAATTAGGGTTCGATGAATCCATTAGATCTACGATGTTCGAGTTTTCATGAGGTTCCGTCGTCATTCCCACACCTTACACCTACCCTAATTTGTTAAATAAAAGAACCTTGACCCTTTCTAAACGCAAATACCACATTATTTTTGCTACCCTCTTGGTTTTTGTTGATGCAAGTGAGAATTTAGTCATGGCGGATGATGTCATTACGCCCTCCAATCCTCCAATTTCACTAGTAGAAAAGGAAAAGCTTGAAGAAGCACCGCTTAACGTGAATGTCTCTCAACGGTCGTGTGAAGAAGAACTGTCCAAAAAAATGGTGCGCATTCGAGTCGATCATTCGGCATGGGATCATCGATTGTCTCCTAACCCACATGCCTTAGCAATCTATTTAGAATTTGTTTTCTTACTTGTGGAGCCGCACCAGAAAGGTTTGAAGAGTGTTAATGTGAAAACGACGATGTTCATTTTCATTGTCAAACTTGGGTTCTCGGTGATGGCCATTATCGTTGACTAGGAGGGCCAATTAATCCCCTTTCCATGGAGCATCGAGCCGAATACCTAGCTCACACCATTTGTTGTGTTATGGAGTTTTTGCAATTGTGATCTATCCCCTTAAAGTTGTTTACTAAGTTGTAATTCACCTAAGGCCACTTAGGTGGAAATGTTAATACTTAAGTTTGATTTTGATTTTATTTAAAAGTCTGATAGAGTTGAAAACTAAATAAAGATGTATTAGGATTACATCTTATAAATCTTTCAAGTACATCATTCGTGCTTGAAAATTATTTTATAGACTAACTTAATATTGTCATGACGAAATGTTATTGTTAGTTATGGGCTTGTATTCCTAATATATCAATCAATCACATCTAATTCTACATCCCCTTTCCCTACTCTACAACATAAAAGGATAATGCACTTAAAAAGGTTTACTAGGTCCTAAAATCAACTAAGCCTTGCATCAATTTAAATAAAAAAGTCTTTTACATTGAAATATCCAAAGGCTAATTCAACTCTTAATAATTATTACTTAGAGGTTTATCAGGATTTAAATCATTAATACTAAGGAAAATTATGGAACTAAAGCTTAACAATTTGTGCTTTTATAATCCATGATTCACATAAGGATAAGGTGTATGTCATTAATAACAATTGGTTATAGATGTCTTTAAAGTCTGTGCGAAAGGATATGTAGATGAATCAAAAGGGCAAGTCGATAAATCATTAGTGGCCCCGACATTACAAAATTGTAGACTTGCACTTGCAAATTCTTTTATAAATTAATTAAATATAAAGAGTATGGGTCTACCATACTCTGTACGATATCCTACCATTATATCTGTCGTTTATCAAAGGGAGAAGGTATAATATTTTAGTAACAAGAACGCTATAACATTGATGTGAACAAAAAAAGGGCAAAAGGTAGATTAGGCACAAATTATATTCAATAGTCTATGTAGTGAGTTAGATCGGTGGTATAAGTATGTCAAAGACAATAAGGGAGATAATAAAAATACCTATTAGTCTACCTCAATATTGGCAAAAATCTTTTGATATCTGTTTGTGTATCCAAAAAAAAAACCACAGAAACCACCAACCAAGGTTAAAAGAATTAGGGAGGAGATGCAAACAACACTGGAAAATAGAAAAAAGGCTACAATAGACTTTCCAATAATTGTTCTTAAGAGGAAGAATGGAGTTAAGGAAGGAGGAGCCTCAGGCTTAAGTGAAGGGGGAACAAGATAGCACAAATGTAAAAGCATAAAAAATGATGAAGGCAAAGTGGAATTATCATGACCCTAGCTTTGGGCTTGTGACAAAGGTAAAGGCTTGCAAAGGTGCAGGCTGAGATTGAAGCTTAAGAGTCACATTTCATGTTCCTAAAAGTGTAAGAGAGTGTGAGGAATGAACCCACACACTCACAAGTGGGCTCCCACTTTGGGAGTTGGAGTCCTAATGGACTTTTGAATCTTTAGAGGGTAATTGTAAAGGTTAAAACACATTGGATTGAAAAGTTCCTTGTACCATTGGAAAGCTCTTGAGATGTAAATGTCTAAAATGGGTTCGCATGACCCATTTGGGTACTTAAAACACAAGCTATGGCTAAAAGAAAAGCTGGGAGTCAAATTGCCAATTTGACTTTTGACCACTAAAAGTTGAGAATCGCCCTAATTTATTTACATGTAGGTGGCGTGACGCATACTGTTCAAAAGCTCTCGACAAGGGCTACAATTTTGCTTCATACTTCATTTCAATCGAAGGTCTATAAAAATAAATAAATGGGCCTCCAAAGCCGCAAGAGTCCCAGGAATTTCGGGACTCCCAACTTGGGGGTCTCGGGACAAAATGACATTTGGGTGCAAGCCCCGTGGTTGGACCAAGCACAAAGAATACTATAATTTGGAAGGTGGTGGCTTCCCCTAAGTTCGGGCCATGGTGAGTCTTATGAATCTGTGTACGTTCGTGGCTCATTCGTACACCAAAAATGCTACAATTACGCACTAACCAACTTGTTGTTTGGTTTGTGTAAGCCTATGTGAGTAATTGACCCACTTGTCATTCTTCCTAGTCCCTATTTCGGAGCTCCAACATGCCCCTCTTACCCCCAAAGTGTTGTGAGTTAGGGAGCACTCCTTCTTTTGTTGTTTTCACCTTCGGATTTGCATTTGAGTTAATGAGGAATTTGGGGGTGCCTCAAGATCCATTTGCAATGCTAACAATGGTACGGGTAGTGCCAACAATTATACAGGTAGTTAGGCAAACTATAGGAGTACCATAGATGACATCTCCATAGGAGAGACAACTAAAGGAGCAGAGGTAGGAGGTACTACAAATGACATTTCCACAAGAGAAAAAGTTGAGGGAGTAGAGCCAAGAAGTTAAAAGGGAACATGACACAAGGTTCCTAGAGGGCAAAGAACATATGCAATTTGATCACGACATATATGACAATTGGATGGAGACCACTGGAAGTCTATAAATTTATAACATTTACAACATCATTTGTAATAACAACAACAATAACAACAAACATAAAAAGGTCTACATGATATTAGACTATAGATGGAAAGAGTGGAGACACAACCTATAGAAATATTTAGACCATTAGGTACCAAGTAATAGACCATGATTTATAGAAGGATTTCTATTTGAATTTGAGTTGGGGAACAGATTGGTGCATGCGATGGGATCATCTATAGAAGAATCTAAATATCTTATGACATAAACAAGTACATGAAAGTCTATGGAGGAGGTAGATGTAGAAGTAATACAAGCATAAAAGATAGTTCAATTATTTAGATTATGGAAATTGTAAGTGTAAATATGGGGAATTTGAATATGGAGGTGAGCAATTTGAAGAACAAATTGGCCACAAGGGAGAAGGAAAAGGTAGTGGTACTATAAGAGGAATTGGATAAGGAGAGGGAATTCCAGAAGGGGTATTAGCATAATGTGGAAATTTGGAAGAAAAAGTTGCTAGAAGAAAATGAGTATAAACAAAATCTACAACACTTGTAAGCATAATTGGAAATGGCACAAAAACAAATGAAGAGTTTGGACCTAGTTAATGTCAAAAAAAGACTAGAGGATTATGAATAGACGCTACATTATTATACCCTGGTGAGGACGAAAACAAGATTTAGGATTCTGAGGCAAATCTAAGGAATGGTGGGAGGTTGCAAAGGAATATTTTACAAAGGAATTGGAGAAGAATTTAACTTAGCATAGAGCTAATGAAACAATTATGAAGTACAAGTTGGAAGCTTATTATAAAAAATCTATATTTTATTTGTGGGAATCCAACAAATATAAAGGTATTGGGCTAGGATGAGGAGATTAAAACAAGGCCCAGTGGAACAACTCTAGAGAAGGAAGTGCAAAATAAGGAACTATAGGACCTCAACAGTGGAGTAGCTCAGGAGGCGGAGGTATAGATAGAGAAACCACAAGACCTCAAAGGAGGGGGTCTGGAAAAGAAAGAACCATAAAAAACTTAGGAACAAGGACAGGTGGAGATTATTCCAACAATAAAACAAGAAGTATCTAAGATACATCCCTTAGAAAGATAACCATAGATTGAGTTAGTGGAGGAAGAGGTTATAACTACAAAGGTGAAGATACAAGTTAAAATTGTAGAACCAGAAGTGGGTATAGAACCACTGGTTGTTGTGCAGGTTGAGATTACAAAAACTATCAAAGAGGAGAGAAATTTTTATAATGTTGTAGAATACATTTATTTCATTTTCTGTCATGTTCCAAAGATTTTGGGATAGAATCCAAAATACAAAGGGGGTAATGTTTAGGGGATAGGATGATTACATGATTTGGATGAACATGACATTTAAGACAGGGACTATTCATGGAACATTGTAGTTTTGAATTTTGAATTCTTGTTAGTTTTGAATCATGATGATGAGACTTGGGATTGCCCAAAGAGGAAAGATTTGGGAAAGAGGAAGAGGATTTTTTAGAGGGTCATAATATTGAGGAAGTAAGGAGAATTGTAGGTACTTGGTAATAGAAAACCATAAATGTTTTTTTGGAAAATTACAGATTTTATTTCATTTCCATAGAACATGGAATTTTGTTATAATTCGAATGGAATTTTTTTTATAGTAAAACCGAGAAGTACAAGCTTCTATAATGATTTCCATGTCCATATTGTTGTATGAATTTTCTAGAGTATCAAAATGTAATGTATTGAATTGTAATTTTGTCTTGAGATTTTTCTACATTGTATTTTGAACTACAAATTTTGGTTATATGAAATAACCATGAATATGGTGTTTTAATGAACTTCATAATCAAATGTGGTTAGAATCAAGGTAGAAATTGTGAATGTGTGCATATTGTAGTGCAAATATGTTATTACAGTAGTGTGAAATAATTTTATAGGGATTAAATTTCACTTTTACCAATTTTCAATTATTCAATTGATGGTGGCTTAATCTCCACCATTATTGCAACCCTAACATTGGGTTTGCGACTAAGTGTGGAGTCCAAGGGCACATGAGGCCAAGAAAGTGTGTTTGGAAGTGAAACACACTCTCACTAATGGGGGAGATTACAAGAGATTACCCAATCACTCTTAAGAACACTCCCATTTTGCCAACCTCGGGTAGTGTTCCCAAATTGGGGAACACTCTAAAAAACACTACCCCAAAAATGCTACAAATTAAGGAACGTGCCCCAATTCTTCTCTTTTTTCATTATTTCACTTTGGGACCCACATTTGGGTTTCTTAAGGAGCTTCAGGGCACGTCAACCATTGATCTCGTGATTGAAATTTTTGGGTCATTGTTTGGAAAATTTGGTTATTGTCCAAAAATTGAAAAATGATTGTCCAAATTTTTTTGTTTATTGCCAAAATATTTTTAGTCATCCAATCAATGATCATTCAATTTCCACCACTAATCAAACAAAAGGCAATTTCAATTTTTGGGACAAATGTTTTTGATCATTGTCCAAAAATATTTTGCTTATGTTTAGAAAAAAAAAATTTGGTCGTCCTAGGGTAGCCCAACTTGGCCTTTGGCCTAAAGGTTGACATTCTGTTGACCTAGGTTTACCCTATTCTAATGTGACACTAAGTAGTGTCAACATCCAAACTAATGTGATGTGTCATGACAAATGCTTTAATGCTAAACAACCTTGGATGTTACTTTTCAAAGAATGTGTTTAACTTTTTAACTTCTAAAGTTGATAATTTTGTTCTTTTACATTCAAAGGATGTTTTTATGACCTACTTTAACATGCATATGCCCTTGTAGGAATTTAATATATGATATACTAAAACAAAAGTAGCATAGATGCAAAATTTCTTTTTGAAAAACCTTAACCCAAAAAAGATATGGACTTTTAAATGTTTTTAAATGGATATTATTTTGAAAAGTCCATATCACATTCATTTTTTAATGGATTTTAGTGTTTTTTCACTTAACATGCATGTTAAAAAATTATCTAGTTTGGTTTTTTTCACATAATCTTTATAATTTCATTTACGATCATTAATCCCTCAATTGAATAATGATATTAAAGTAGACTACAATTTTAACATTATTGAATGAACTTTTTATGGACTATTTATTTTTTTGAAATTGGTCCACCTTGCCTTGCAACCACCCAAGTGAAGTTGATGCCCTATGGTGGGTATCATTTCCAAACACAAAAGTATAATGTTACACATGTCTTTCATGGTTGTTGTTGCTTCAATAATCCACATAGTAAAATGTGGTAATATGATTCTAACATATTTTAATCCCATTAGAATTGTAGTTAGATGTGTTTTGTTAAGAATTGAGTCTGGGTGAAGTGGCATCTAAGGTATTTTAATGGCATATTGTGTTGTACATAACCTCATGTGATCAATATGATACATCTGATCTCCAATATTCAAATTTGCTTTTATTGATTCCCTTTACAATGGCATTCTTATATTAAATTTATGGTGAAATAAATTTGTGACATCGATTGCAAAACCTTGTTTAACATAATATTCAATGAAAAGGTAATCACTGATCAAATGTCTTCAATGGTAGTAATTACACCATGCAGGATTGGATTTGGTATAATCTTATCCACACTATGGATTCCCCTTCACCATACTTGTTCTCTAAGTAAAATTACGCTTTTGAAATTCCTCATGAATCTTGCCTCATCATTCCTCATATAATATATTATAGGATCACCTTCTACTACTATAGGTTCAATTATAGGCACAAGCATGATCTGAACACCAAATTCAAAAACCATATTATGCCTATAAGCCTAATGTACCATTTTGGTTCATAAGCATGTTCTTCCATGTCTTTGTCTTGGGTTTCTACTTCTTCAACCATAGTTTTTATATAATCAACCTTGTCATTATTCATGGGGTCTTCCCACTTTTCAAGTGGTTGGTTTATGCACTCAGAATGAAACAATGGAAAAAGAAAAGAGTCGGGGCACACTCCCTAGCTCAAAGCACTTTGGGGGTAGGAGGGCATGTTAGAGTTCTGGGATGGGACTAAGAAGAATTCACCACCAAGAGTTCAAGATTAAATCAACCTTCACAGTTGAAAAAAGAGACCAATTAATGCAAATTAAACACAAGTGGTGTAATGGATTTAGTAAAAACAACTTCAAGCACAAGTTTTACACGACTTGCAACTTTTGGGAGGAGGCACCACTCCCTTCCTTATAGTATATTTTTTGACTCTTCGCAAGGGCTACATCCAAATGGTATTTTTTCATGAGACTCCCAAGTGAGAGTCCCAAAATTGAGACTTTTGCTATCCCAAAAATTTGGACGTTGATATTTCCCTCAAATCAAATCTATTTTGAACATGTGAGGGCAATAACTTATAGCCTACAAAAAGATCTTTTCAATGGTGTATTTCATTTTCCAATCAGAGATGATTTTGACACCTTCTCTAAGGGGATTTGTGGTTGGGAGTCAAATTCCCAATTTGACTCCCAACTTTTCTTTTGATCATAACTCATGCATTTTAGGTGTAAATGGATAATGCGAAGGTAGTTTAGGCATCTACATTTCAAGATGTTTTTAATGATATCCTAAAGGTTCCATTTGGTGTTTGTTTACCTTTTCAACAAGGGCTTTGAACATTTAGGGTTGCCACACAAGTGCAACTCCCAAAGTGGGAGTGCACTTAGGAGTCATTGGGATTAGTCTCTTACACTTCCCCCACTTATGAAAGTTTGTTTCACTCCCAAACACACTCTCTTGGCCTCATGTGCCTTTGCCTTTACATTTAGTTGTGAATCTAATGTTAGGGTTGCGACATTAGTGGTATGGAGGTGAAGCCAATTGCTAGGCTAGGATTTAACCTTGTTGTCTTTATGCATTTTTTCCTCATTCATTTCTTGAACTCATATAGTCAAATTTTGAACTATGGAAATTCATATGTTCAACATTTGTTCAACTCACTTGTACTTTTCCTTGTACCCATTGTGTCACAACCTTAGCTTTGGGCTCACTACTAAGGCAAGGGCTTACGAAAATGCGGGCCAAAAGTGAACCCAAGAATCACATTCCATGCTCTCGGGAGTGCAAGAAAGTTGAGGGAATGAACCCCCACACTCCCAAGTGAGCTCCTACTTTGGGAGTTGGAGTCCCAATGGACTCTTGAATCTTCAAAGGGCAATTTCAGGGGCCACAACTCATTGGATTAAAGAATTCCTTATATCATTGGAAAGATCTTAGAATGTAGATGTCTAAAATGGGCCTGCATGACCCATTTGGACACTTCAAACACAAGTTATGGCCAAAAGAAGGGCCAAGAGTCAAATTGCCAATTTGACTTTTGACCACTAAAATTTGGGAATCTCCCCAAATTCCTTGCGTGTTAACAAATAGGAGATCTACTCAAGTGCAAACATAAATCTTTATTGAAAGGAAACTACAACATAATGCTCACAACACAAAACATAACATCAAGAACTCTCCAAGGTTTTTGTCACATGAAATACACAAACTTGTGTAATGAAGAAAAGAGAACCAAACCATCAACACCAAGGTATTTAACTAAAAGACCAAACCACAAATAACCAAACTAAAATAAGTAACAAAAGTAATTCAACCTTGTGAAAGTAACTTAGTTACTTTCCTACTCCAGTAATTAATGAAACCTAACTAGTTGAACTTGAATTTTCAACACTCCCCCTCAAGTTCAAATCCACTTCTAGTACACCAAGCATTTTTCTAAACTTCCTTAGCTTGTCTATACCTAAAGCCTTTGTGAAAATGTCAGCAACTTGATCTTCGGTACTGACATGAATAAGGTCAATTTCTT
>Ga0116231_10011634_pt1 | contig 13408 bp, 16 predicted proteins | sample S1TSphgellanicum_2_FD_89695 | JGI IMG/M metagenome (GOLD analysis project Ga0116231, IMG submission 89695) | Host-associated microbial communities from peat moss isolated from Minnesota, USA - S1T2_Fd - Sphagnum magellanicum MG | ecosystem: Host-associated > Plants > Peat moss > Unclassified... | reverse complement strand
GTTTTTTTGTCGGCCCTTCAATTTAAAAAAAAATGCTACACAAATGAGGTAGGGAAAAATTAAAAAAAGCGGGAAAATTGGGTTCCCCCCCCCCCCCCCAGGGTTGGTTGCAGCAAATTGGCAAGGAAATGTTTGGCAAGGCAAAAGAACACCACATTACAATCATTGTAATTCTTGAACAACAAATCAATAAATTGGTGAAGATTGAACCTCGAGAAGCACTTGAAAGTTGAGTCTTAGGATCTCTGGGCCATGGATTCCAAAGTAAACTGCATGACTACTACTCTGCACTTTGACCCATGCTCATGCCAGCAACAAGTGTTCAAGCTGAATGACAGTAAAACTTTTCCCAGAGGTGAGGACAGCGGAACAAAAGCTATTATACATACCTAGGACTCTCTAAGTGCGGGGCAACAAAATGAGAATGTAAGGCTCTCAGTTACAATCGAGACCTTGTAATGACCTTCAGAGTCTTCAATTTCATCTGCAACATTTAGCTCGACAAACAGCAGTTGACAAGTTCAGTTTCAAGGCATATGGTAGTTGACTCGCACCTTGTCTTCAGTGTGAGAAAGACGATCTTCAAGTAGTGCCACTGTGCGAGTAAGCACATCCAGCTGACGCACTATTTGCTGCAGAGCCATCATATGAGCCAACATTAGAAGGTCCTCAATTTCAGAAGCAGCCAGAATCTTCCCCCAAGGAGTCGTTCATATCCTACAATCACCTTATGTTTCCCCAAGGAATCAAGAGAGAACCTTATTCCAAACAATCCAGTGAAATAACATCATTGGGGAGCCAGTAATGTCCTCCCCATCTTTGGTAACTTAGAATTCCAAGATCCTATCATAGAATTGGTGTGTGCAAGAACTACCTATGGCATAGACCTCTCAATCACACCAGCTCAGGCTAGCAGCAACCTTGACAAAACATTTCTGTGTTCTGTGTTAAAAACCACTGAACATGGCAAAACTCAACCCACCACTAATCACAAGGTGGTCACAATCCAAAATCACTGGCAGTTTTTGCCCACTTGCCAGCCCAAGGTATAGAGTTGGTCACTCCTGAGCTCTGGTTTGCTGGACCTCTAAATACCCAAACTTAACAATAGGGTTTACACAAGGCAAGAATAGAGACTGAAAGCATTCTCACCATTAAGGTGATTGCAGATATGATCTGATTGTGATCTGCTTCATGGCTTCATGCATTAGGCTCCAATGGTTGTGTAAGACCTAGGTAGTGTATTCAAACTTGCTAACACCAGTCCCACAGAAATACTAACCAGTGTGCGAAAATCTGTTGGTTCACAAACCTCATTCATTTTCTGTGTCCATGTTTTATTTCACATGCATCATTTATTTACATTTCAGCTCTGTCCAAGATTACAATGAGGGAGAGAGAGGAGGTAATCGTGTAAGCAATGGACTAAAGCCGCGTAATCATTGTCTAATGTTGTTGGTTTCTTGTGCTTCGGTATTTTGGCCCCTAGCATCTCAAACTTCTTTCTGTTTTGAGGAAAGGGGATTGTGTGGGAGAAGGGAGGGGACCCAATTAAGCTGTGAGTGGAGCACAACTTCACTGTTTCTCATGTGAAACATTGGAGCAGAACTCATAAGAACATATTGATCACATTCCAGATTCTTCTCAGTTCATTCTCCCCAAAGAAGAATCTAAAGTAGTACCAGAGCTTGGGCTCACCTTGCATTGCTCATGAACTCATGCTTACAAAGTAACAAGCTCTGGACACCACTACACCATGTTATCCCAGAGTGGAAGAAAACATACCTCTAAGGTTTTCCCAAATGACTCCAGGTCACATTTCATAGGTTCAGGCCTCTTGCCAGAATGGGCAGGACCATGACAATCTTGGCTGGGAGAAAAATGGGCAGAACAATTGTGCTTCAATGAGCAAGTTGTTGGATCATCTTTAGCTTGTAAATTTTGAGGGGATGTAAGAGGACTCGGGTTGGCAGAGCAATCAGTATGCTGTAAGGCCACTTTAACCTGCAATTATGTAAACCCTGTGGTCAGATTGACAGTATTGACATGCAACATTTAAGTCTACAGGCCACTAAGGATACCTCTTGTGTCCACTTTCTGCATGCCCAATTTGATGTACAAACCATGGGCTGCCAGAGCTCAATTTTGACACAAATCAACAGTTTCCTTTCTGTTTGTCCCCTGTTGGCAGAAAACATTCATAAGCCCTTTAACTTAGGATATTTAGCCTAAATTTTTTTAGGGATTCACCTTTCCATGAGTGTGATTTATAGATGCTGGTGGACTTGGGGATCTGGCAGGACTTTGATTGGGGGAGTGCTCACCATGTTGTGTAGGCACCTTTGCCTGCAGAGAACATACTCCACGGAGTCAAGTTGACATTGCTAACATGGAGGCTTAGATCTACAGCATCACAGCCCAGCAAGGACAGTCTATCAAGTCCTGATTCTAGGTTCCTACATTATTGAGCTCTCCTGGCCATGAATTCTTTGAGTTGCATTTTGACATAGATGAACACTATGTTTCAAAAAAAATTCCAAGGCCAAAATGTACTAAAATTCATTGAAATTCCCTCAACTTTGGATTTACCTGCTGTTGATCATGAATTTTGTGCTGTACAGATGCTTGTGCGTGAGTCAGTGAATCTCCACCCAACATGTGATCAGCAAAATCTTTTGAGGTGCTGCAAATACACTGGCAAGCAGGGCAATGAGCAATACCAGGGCCTTCCTGATGAATGGACCCCAGCAAAGCTTCACAACCCACAAAGTCCAAGGAAACCATGTTAAGCACTCAATTGGGCAGGTCAAGTTTGTAATGCATTTTAGTAAAGTAAGTTTCTGATTTGCATGTGAAGGTAAGGATAACAATATATAGAATCCAACCAATTCCAAGGACTTTCCAACTTTCAAGTAATAGGGAGGAGTTGATAGTGTGCACAATTGCAAAACTGAAACATCATACACTCTGCAAGATTTGTTAGCTCTGCACCTTGAGGTGCACGTGCTGTTTGGTCAAAATTGGTGCGCCATACCATTACCTGTCCAAGCCCAAACATGTGAAAACAATCTCAGCAAAGAAAGAGGGTACAAATGTAGTGCAGCACAATGGAATAAAAGATTCTTCTGAATGAAGTTTGTGTACTGATTTCATCACAAAAACCCTGAAATTGACTATTACCTGCCTGCCTGCCTGCCTGTGAGCATAGTTACACAAATGAAGATTGCTATCACACAACTGGATGCACAATAATGCTTGATCATGCTGCATAGATATATAGAGACATAGAGTGATAGTAGCTGCATATGTTGCATACATACATGCTCATCTGCACTGCCAGAAACAAAGTAATCACCATTTGGTGAGAACTCTGCACACGTGGTGGCACCTTCATGTCCCTGCAGACAATACAATATCTGGCCTTCTCGCAAGTCCCAGATCTACCCATATTCATACTCAGTCAACAATCAAGGGAAACATCACGCTTGCTCAAATTAAGTCCACATTCTTGTAATATATGTAATTTTTTTGTTCAAAAGACTTGCAGCATGAATGCAGTAGATTTCTTAATCTGGAATGGATACCACAATGCACCCACTTTGGTGCTTGAACATGACCCCTGACAAAGCCTAGTCTCTTAAATAGGGAACAGAAAGAGCTACAATCAGATGGAGATATAAACCCATGATGTAAGAAAGGAAAATATCGAACACTAGCACTTGGGACTCAAGTCTTCAAGGGTCATACTCGTATGGTGGAGTCTTCACAAGTGGAGAGGAGAAAGTTCCCAGATGGATGAAAACAAACAGAGTTGATGACTCCAGCATTTGGTGCATAATGTTGAATCAACATTTTGCTGCGAATATCCCATATCTGAGCCCAATGTCAGTGGTTCCAATCCATCCATGGTTGTGTCATCAGTCAGTAGTATGGGGCTTGCAGCCCAAGTTTGTAAGGTTTGAGGTTGCTGTTAACTAACCAGGTACAAGCAGCATTAGCGAAGATTGATAATGCACTGGAAAAGACTTCAAAAAAACCTTCTGGCTTCAATTAAGATGATCAGTGTAGCATGTAAATTTATGAGCTTTCACAATTACTTCATTAGTTGTGTCCTCAGATGTTCTGTTGGTGGCTATTATGCCGAAGAGCACGTATATATCCTGCTGTGTGACAAATTTGAAGCAACATGCAAAAGTAAAGTAGAGAGACACCTGAACACACTGATCATTGCCACCAGTGCCAAGGCAAGATCCATCCGGATGAAATCGAACAGAATTGATCATTCTACATAACCCATTTACACATCCAGTACTTGCAATTACAGATTGGGAGTAGTTTCAAGAGTAATCTCTACCACACAGAACTTCAAGAATCTTTATTTTCCTTACAACTCTTCACTCTGGAGTGGTACAGAGTTGTATTGTGTGACATGACCCCTGTTAACTACATTATCATCAATAATGTAAATCATAGACAATGCCTCTTATTGAGCACTGTGGACTACTAGATGAACTCTGCAGTAATTAGGTGAGAGACAATCAGAACCAATCTGCATTTAATCCACCTTTCATACTTGACCATGCAGCCTGAAAGCGGTTTCAATGCTTACCCCATGCCTTCCAAATGTTGCAAGCACTCATGGCGCTCAACATCCCACAGTCGAATAGTTCTATCATCACCACCAGAACAAATGTGCCTGCAACTCCAATCACACCAGATTCTTGTGCTCACACCCAACGGCTGCTCATAAGCTTGTAATCAGTTGCCACACAAGACATGATTCAGGTACTTTTTTTTCCAAAAATCTAAGAACTGATCACAGGTTAAAACATCTCCAAATATTACAAAACCATAGAACTCAATTTTGCAAAACATTGAATGCAGAGAACAACAGCATACCGGTCATCAGGACTGAATTCTGCAGACCTCAACCAGTTTAGATGGCCAGTTAATGTAACCAGGAATTTCTGTTTATGCACCAGCCAAATCTGCATGCACAAATGGACGGGTGGGGTGTCAGTCTGGGAATTTTACAACAATTAAGTATGGTAGGAGCAAGTGGGTTCCTTCATGGGCATGACATCTGAATTCCTGCATTCATGCCTGCCTAGCAAACAGTATAAAAAGTAAATGGACCTTGATGGTTTTGTCATCAGAGCCAGTAAGCAAGAACTGTCCATCATGACTGAATCCAATCGTGCGTACAGCTCCTCCATGAGCTTTGATCACAGTTGACTTGGCTTCCCTGCAGAAAAATCATTGTACAAAACTGCTAATAATAAAAAACCCTAGCACAACTCTGAACCTTCTGTTGCAAACCAGTTTTTTCACAGATTCCAACATGCTGATCTACATTCCAACATGTTGATCTCTGTGTTTTAGAAAATAGTTGTATGTAAACAAACAGACTTCTTCAATTTGCTGCAGCTTATATTGATTCTGAAAGGGCACACTCTGAGCAATTCAATGACAGTCAGGCTGTGTGGGGCTGAAGCAAGCCTCAAAGGCTGCTCCGCTCTGTGTAAGTCTTTTATCTATCTATCCATCTCTAGAGGCATAAAATGGGAAGGTGACAATCACACACACAGTAGGGAGCCATAGCCGCACTGTCTTGTCTTTAGACCCTGAAGCCACCACATTGTCCAAAGGGGAAACAGCTAGTGCGCAAACTGCCCCCTGCCAACAACCGTTAACGCAGAGGCTAAATGACACAAGACAAACACAGAAAAAAAAAACACGGAATGATGATGATGGCGGTGTCTCCTCTCTCATTCACAATCCGCTATCGTCGACAGACAAATCGCTTCTTCTTTCCTCTGAACTGAATTCGAGTCATACGTGATTTTTTTTTCCTCTCTCTCTCTCTCTCTACAGAGGATAATTACTTGCAAGATTGATTGAGATTGAAGCGGCCGTCGACGACAATATCTCCGACAAGACGAAGCTTAGAAGACCACAACTGCTGCAGGAGGGAAGGAAGGAAGAAAGTCGAGTCACCTGATGACCAAGGAAACGGTAGGGTCGCACAATAGGATAACGCAGGTTCGTTCGACAATGCAAGCTCCATAACAAGACGGCAAAATCAGCGCCGCCTGAAACAACATGCTTCATGTGAGGCCGGAATTGCACCGCATTTGCTCCCCCTTTGTGACTCCCATAGCTGGCCAGAATCACGGGATCTTGATGATCTCCCATTTTTGGCAACAAAAAGCGTGTCTTCTTCTTCTTCTTCTTCTTCTTCTTGTTTCTTCTTGTTTCTTCTTGTTCTTCTTCCTCCTCCTTCAAGGAGCTTCCTCTCTAGGAAATTTTCTGGAAAAAAAAGAAATGTAGGTTTATTGAATCCATAATTCTGCAAACAACGATTTGCAAAAGCACATCGGAGTGCAATTTTTCTACGTAGGCAAAGGAAGAAGAACAAAGATGCAACAACACAACCTCGAGGCGGAGGAGCGAAGGATTTTGTGTTTCTTGCCATGCGCCACCACTCCAGCCATGGCGCGTAACCGGGCCAGAAGTGAACTAGCACCCCACCAGTACCACCACCGATGGCCCATAACCGGGCCAGACTGAACCAGTACCCACCACGACACCGTAAAGGAAGGGTAGGTAAGTGGTCTGGAAACAGTTTTCTATTGGAGTTCCAGTTCCCTCGCTAACCGCCACCCCACCCATTGCCATAACCGGGCCACAGTGAACCAGTACCAGGACAGAAGCGAATGGTAGGAAAAGTGGTCTGGAAACAGTTTTCTATTAGAGTTCCAGTTAACCCAGCTACGTACCACCGTGGCTATGGCCCCTAACTGGAACCAGTACCTACCAGCACACCATAGAGGATGGATGGTAAGTGGTCTGGAAACAGTTTTCTGTTGGGTTCCTTGCTACGTATGTACCTAATTACAGGACCCTACTTTCCTAGGGAATGGATGAAAGCAAGGTGAAACTAGATATTTAGTTTAGTCAAGGTTTCATCCATGGCCAAGGCAAAAATGACAACCAACCACATTGGGAAGTTACTTGGATAGAATATGGTTACAAATATTTTTAAAAATATTTCTAACTTGGCAAAATGCATACAATTTTTTTTTCTTATATTATTAGAATTTAAATCTATTGCAAACTGAGGATGAAATGTATCGTTTAATTAATTTCTCACACAAATCTTCCAACATAATTTCCAAAAATAAAATAAACATACTTTTTTTTTTTTACCGTTGTTCTTATTTCTTTCTCCCATTTTCAAAGTGAAGTTTCAATTAAAATTTGGATATTTATTTAACTATTAGAATACATTCCATAAAATCAATAACATTTTCCTTGGCCATAAGGTTCTTGTAATTCAAAATAATTACGGCAAAAACCATATGAAAAATGTTTAACAGTACATAATTGATTGCACAAAATTCTACTGACATATTTTGTTTAAATAATAGTCATGTGTGAAAACTACCATAGTACCATAAATAATTTTGGCATAAATAATTTTTGTTTTGTTTTTCCATTTTTTTGAAATTTTAATTTTTTATTCATGCCAAAATCTTTATAAAATTAGGAATCTACAAGATTTCAAATTGTTAGGTTTGAACCACAAACAAGGACTTAAGACTAAAAATAGTCTAAACACATTAGACTATCCCAACAAGTTCAAAAGAAAGTGTTTATTATTTTTTATAACCATTATCCATCGAAATTTTTTTAATTAAAAAACCAAGTGCCGAAGTTATTATTTAAATTTTAATTCATTGTTTCCGAGTTTAATAAAAGAGTGCAATACTTATTTTATTCAAAATTATTGTAAATAATAAGAAATGAGAACATGTGTTAAAATGTATTTATTTTGTTAAAAATTTAAATGTATCACTAGGTGTATTTTCATAAATTTTTTTTATTATGTGTAATGATTTTAATATTAATGTAAAATTAATGTGGTAGAATGTTGTTTTTTGCCAAAACTCTTACAAATATTTTTATAAAAAAAATAATGTCATTAGATGTTTGTGATATTTTTTGAAGTATATTTAAGATGTTTATTAAAATTATGTTGTTTTAATGCATAGTAATTCATACCATTTAATGTTTTCATGTTAGTAATTTATTCTTAAAATATCAAGACCATAATCTTATAATTTAAAAATCCATGACTTTCAAACTCGAAGATCTTGATAAAAATCACTTGTCATAATGACATTAAAGCCACCCATAAATCATTATGAACTTATTTAATAGTGCATAATTTATGATCAATGAATTATTTTTAATTCATCATTTTAACAAATTAATGTATCACATTTTTCACCATTTAATGCTTTAAGTTCATTATAAAAATTATTTAGTAGAATTGCAAAATTAAAGTTGAATGTAATGTAATGTCATTGATATTAAATGTTGGTTTTTCAAGGTATGCAACTTTTATGATTTTTGCTTTAAATGAGTTAACATTCATATTATCTTTTATATATTATTGAAACATGTTTTGTATAATGCACATATTAAAATGTAAAAATGTTTCTTGTACATGCACCTCCAATTAGAAAATATATATGTAAAAGTTCTTTTGGGTTAATATATTATATATCAAGAATGTTTCATTGTTCATCATTTAGTTGTCTCATGTCTAATGAAAAGTCTCCATATGTTATATGTTCATTTCCTTGTTAACAAAATTTTGAATTATTTTGTTGGTTTTTTTAAATTTTGTGTTCTATATAAATTTTTAATCATAAATCATTGTACAATTTGTTCCATATTAGTGAATAAGACATTTATGCATGGAATTATTTTTTATTTGAATTGTTATAAATCATCCCATTATTTGTTTCATGATTTTTTGTGTATTTTAAAACTTGAGCTTGTAAGTTTTCCCATTCATTGTCATATTCGTTATTCATATTGAAATTGTATACAAATTGTTTACAAAACATTGAATTATCTTAAATTGGATTAATCATTTTTTCTCATTTAGATTCGTTTCAAGTAAATAATTTGCAAAACATAGCCCCACAAAAGTCCTAAAGTCCTTTTTTTTTGGGGGTACCCCAATAATGAATGGACCCTAATATCTTTTGTGATAATAATACAAACGATCTATAACAGTTTTCACAAGTGTCTATAAATTGAAATGATCTAGTTGCATGTTAAAATGGCAGATAATATTATGTGTATTTTTTGTTGTGCAAATATTTGTTGAGATTTTAAAACACATTTCTCATTTTTTGAATGCATTTAAATGTTTCAATTTTTATTTTTTCACATTTGTTTAATATCACTTCCATTTCTTATGTCATTTATTTATCTATTTTACTTGAATATGAAGTATAATATGTAACATCAACATATGGATCTAATATAAATTGTGCATCTATATTTGTTTCCCATAAAGGACATGCATGTATATTAAATACATGTTTCGTTTACGTTTCAAAATAATGTTGATTTTTGTAATTTGAATTACAAAGCTAAAATATAAATATATTCATCTTATCACAAATCCAATAAGAAATGATCAAATGTGATATTTTCACCTAACCCCATTTCAATTAACCTTTTGAAAATTTGAATTGATATGTCACATAGATTTGAAGTAACCTTATGTTCTTTTGAAAGACATAATATTTTTTTTAATTTCAATAAATTTTCAGGATAATGAAATCGACAAATTGGTTGATGTTTTTATACATGTTCATGTATATTGATGTATTTGCATATTATGCATATTGAACAACATTTGCTACCCACAATAATCCATGGTCATGAATAATGTTGGGCAATTTTCATAATTTTGAAAAAAATGTTAGTTTTGGTTCTTTTAGGAATTAAAAGAAAATTGGTTCAATTCTTGAATTTTATTTATTTTTTCAAATTTTGATACTTTGGTGGGTTTCGTATTATCATCCAATAAAAATTGTTGGTTTTTAAATAGGTCATTTGTCAACTAAATGAGGTTTGAACCCAAGATATTTTCAAAATAACCTTCAATATTTACCAAAAAGTTGCACTTAATCATATGAAATAAAGCATATGATTGTTTTTATTTAATGCTCATTCATCCTATTGGTTTTAAAGTTAAGACAATTAACATGTGTAAACTTTAAATCTAAAATTCAACTATCTTTTACACACAAAACTTTGTGATGTAATGGTTAATGTTTTCTAGGATTTCTAGAAAGTTTTGGGTTCAAAACTTGTAATGATAATAGATAGGTGATTCTATCTACTTGGGTTTTTATAAACTTATACAATTGGTTTTGAGGGTTCACTTGATAACCTCCACATGTATTAACTTTGAGCCTTTGTGGTACCCTATTGGTTTTCAAAGTGTTAATTTTCATTCAAAACAAAAATAATCGATTTTCAATTTGAAAATCAAGCTTATAACCAGCATGAAAACTAATGGATTAATGATAATTTCCCAACATTAATCATGAGTTAAGCCACTAGATGGAAACTTTGTCATGAAAAAATAATATTTTATTTGACAAAATCAAGTGTGAGGCTTTTAAAGACTTTCAAAAGTTATTCATTTTGTGTTCATAGTGTACATGTAAAATGGTCATTTCTAATGAATTTTCTAATATTTTCCATGTTTTAATTTTTTTGCATTTCATTTTCATGTATCTATTGAACATGTAAATTTTTAATGGTTTATACCAGAAATGACCAATTATTAACACCCATAGTGAAAGTTACAAAAATGTTGGTGGTCCAAGTTGCTTGATCATATTGAAAACATTTCCCCAAACATAATTTAGACTTGTAGTCTACTTGTGTAATTTTTTACATAAATAGATGTAAGCATGCCTTGAATAACCAAAAACCAATGTTGGAAAGCTATATTTTTCATAATGATTATCATTACTTAATCTAATCTAAGTTGAAAACCTTATACTTGAAGAATTATGACTTAATATCATCATAAACTATGTTTTGAACATTGAAAATGTTTTGCATTAATGTATTTAAACAATTTTCATCATGTATTTTTTCAAATTGATTGACACATGTTGAATGGAAATGTTACTCATATGTAAGTTTTGTTTCATTTTCACATGATGTTGCAAGTTTTGCTAAATCCTGTCATTTATGCTTTATAAATTTATTGAATTTTTTGCTTTTGCATACAAAGGTGTTTGACAAAGTTTAGTGTTTTGCCTACTATGTTAGGATGAACATATCATCACATATATATGCATATTTATATTTTAATTTTTTTAATCAAAATTCCCAACAATAGAATGTGGCAATTTATCATGTGGCATGTGAAGTAATATAATCTATAAATGATTGAAATTTGTTGGAACATGTATTATGTTTCCATGCAATCCATATTCTCCATATCCTTTTGATTGGAAAATTTATGCAAATGCAAGGTGCAATGTTATTAAATGTTCTTTTATTTCATTAAGCATTAATAGAAATTTCATATTTAATGTATTTTAAATAATGAAATTTTGTAGTGTTAAATTTAATGATTTGTTGTGATTTATAATTTTTCACAAGATTTACAAATAAGGAAATCATTTCTTATGTTTTAAGTGTTAATGCAATATAAAAGCGATATAAAACATTCATTTATGATTGAAATGCATAATGAACTTGATAAACAAAACATATTTTTTGGCAAAATTTTAACAAAAGCATTTTTAAATGTATAAGATGTCTTTTTTACAATTAATAATGTTCTTATGTTCAATGTTTGTGTTATTGGTTTTTATTTCATTTCATTTCAAAAACATCTTTTTAGCTAAACTTCTTAATCTTTTTGTTTTTATTGTATATATTTTTAATTAATATTTATTAGCAAACTCTAGTTATTTTTTAGCTAAACACTAACTATGTTTTCTTTTGGTGAATTATTCAAATTAAAATTTTGTTGATGATAACAACATTTGATTGATGTGTAGATTTCAATTATAAATTATTGATTGTTTTCGTTTCTTAATATCATTTTTAATTTTGTGCATATTAATTTTTCCTTATGTTTTAAGGTGTTTCAAATGTTTTTTAATGTCATTTGTAACATGTTTAAAATCAAATGTCTAAACGTTTAAACACAAAACATATTGTAATTTGTTGTGCAATCCATTTAAGATGTTCATGCATTGATTCCAATAAAATGTTGTTTAATTCAATATTCCAATTAAATCAAATTTTTTACCATGACATATATTTGATCATTATTTTTTAAAAATTTAATTCAATATTGTTAGAAATATTATGTGTTTTGTCAAGTTGTTTTACCCTAATTAATGTTTAAATAATGTTTAACATGATTGTCTATAGATTCAAAATGATTAAATTTTCATATATTATGTTCAAAGTTTTAGTTTGAAACTTGTTTCCAATCTTTGCCATTATTTGATAAATATTATTATTCCAAACATGAATAGGATGGTGCAAACATTGTGAAATTTTTAAAAAAGCAATAAAATCACCTTATAATCCTTCATCTCTAGCAAGCATTGACATTTTTTCAATATATATTTCTTTGTTGTTGGTTTGTCCATTGTGTTCAATCAAACAAGAATTGTGGGTTCAATTCACATTTTTGACATTCTAATGATTAATGTGTGTTTACATTCAAGCATTCCCATAAACGAGACATATTATTTTAACGAATCATCTTTGATGTTTTAGAATATCTTAGCATATCTGCTATTATATCATATAAAAAATCATTTTCATTAGAAAAAAAATTGTCAATTGCAATCAAGTTTTACAATTAAAAAATGTCATTTACAATTACTATACAAAAGAAAAAGAAAAAAGAGGAATTTTAATTTCTTGCATACGCAATCAAGAAAAGTAAACAAAAACCATTAAAAGATTAAAGCCCCCATTCTATGGCCCAATACCCCCAAACTTCTTGTAAAAGACACAAAAAGATTTGAAGGAGGAATGAAGTATGATGCTGTCAAGAGAGTCTTTTTAACATACTACCTTTTGTTTGTCTTGATGGAGTTTTATGTTAGCACCACACAAAAAGAGGAGTGAAAAAAGGACATGCAAAGAAGGACAAAGAGGAAAAAAATGTAGTATGGGGGTGTTCAAGAAAAAGGAAAGAAGGGTTCTAGTTCCATTTCACTAAAGAGAAGCCTAGTTGGTAGTTCCATTGTAGTTCCATTACGAAGATTAATTATAAATATATTTTCTAAATTTTGAAGGCATAGTGGGGTATATGATAGCAACCACTTTCTAGAACAAAGGATGAGGATAGTGACAACAATAACACCAACATCAACAAACAACAAGACAATGAAGGTGAGGATGTTAAAGGAGGGTGGGTTTTGTGTTTTTGTGTTTTTGGGAAGGGGGGGGGGGGGGGGGGGGGTTTTTTGGGGGGGGTTTTGTTTTTTTTTTTTTTTTTTTTTTTTTTTTTTTTTTTTTTTAAAGATCAGTTTTTTTTTTTTTATAT
>Ga0116231_10011633_pt1 | contig 13408 bp, 12 predicted proteins | sample S1TSphgellanicum_2_FD_89695 | JGI IMG/M metagenome (GOLD analysis project Ga0116231, IMG submission 89695) | Host-associated microbial communities from peat moss isolated from Minnesota, USA - S1T2_Fd - Sphagnum magellanicum MG | ecosystem: Host-associated > Plants > Peat moss > Unclassified... | reverse complement strand
TTTTTGCTTGATTTGAATAATATAGTGGATTTTATGTACTGAAAGTCATTGTTCGATACGTGATGGTTCCATGGCAAGTGGCGGCGAGGTAACAAAATAATATAAACATGATGGGCATCAACTAATGTGAGCATTTCTCCTTGGCAATTTTGGAAATTCTAGTCGGGAAGTGACAATTTGTTTAAGGCACTAATCATGGAACTACAAGTGTATCCTAGGGGGAAAAGGCGTCAAGCTTCATGTGGGAAAATTTTTACACCATTTGGGGAGGTTGTGACACCTTACGAATGATTTACCTTAGTACATTAAATTGGTTAGATGTTCATTGGATTCCCATTGTCACAAGGACAATGTTGATAGGTAGTATTAGTGACACACCCCCAAATTCCTTGAAAGACTTAAATGCAAATTCGAAAGTGAAAATAACAAAAGAAGAAAAAGTTGGGTACGTTCTTTAATTTGTAGTAATTTGGAGGTAAAAGGGGCGTGTTGGAGCTTTGGGATGGGGATTAAAACAAATGACAAATGGGTCAACTATTCACATGGACTTGCACAAATTAAATAACAAGTTGACTAATGCATAGTTGGAACACTTTTTGTGCACAATGAACCATGGGCATACATGAATTCACAAGACTCACCACAACTTGGATTTGGGAGAAACCACCACCTTCCTCCTTAAAATATTATCTATTATTAGCCATGGGGGCTGCACCCAAACATCATTTTGTCTCGGGATTCCAAAATTGAGAGTCCTAAAATTGTTGAAATTAAGACTTTTGGAATTTTGGAGGCCCATAACTTCTTATGCAGACCTCCAATTGAGGTGAAATCCAAAGCAAAATTGTAATCCTTGTTGAGAGCTTTCCAAAGATATGTGGCACACCACCTTCACACACATAATTCAAGGCAATTCTTGACTTTTAGTGGTCAAGAATCAAATTGGCACTTTCACTCTTGGCCTTTTTTTCAACCATAACTTATGTTATAAGTATTCAAATGGGTCATACGAACCCATTTTAAAAATTTACGTTTCAGGAGCTTTTTAATGGTATAAAAAACTTTTTAATATAATAAAATTTGACACTTGAAATCATTCTTTGAAGATTTGAGACTCCATATGGACTTTAACTTCCAAAGTGGAAGTCCATTTGAGAGTGTGATAGTTCATTCCTTCACATTCTTTCACATTCCCGAGAGTGAAAATGTGACTCTTGGGTTGCATTCTTGGCTCACACCTTTCCATGTTTTTGCCTTGGTTGTGAGCCCAAGGCTAGGGTTGTGACAATTGGATTCCCTTTATTTTGGGGATTAAACGACATTTGGGTGGAAAGGTGGCATTAAATTCCCTTTGTTTAAAATACACACACATGTACACACACACACACACACACACACACACACACACACACACATATAGACAAAATGCATGAACTTTTCATCAAATTTTTGCCATTTTTTCACTATTGTGTTCTTTCGCCGCTTGTAAATGTCATCTTCATTATAGGTGATTAATTTTTGTTTACATTTGTAAAATTGGGTTTCGTTTTGGTTTTTATGAAATCAATAAAGTCAAGTTTTTTTTCAAACTAAGGTTATTGCCATCCACTACAATAGCAAGAATGTTGCCAATGGGGTGATAGAATTTGGCCTCCAAATAGGCCTTTAAAGATTCCATTTTCCCTCGAATTGATTTGAATTCTACCAAAATTTGGGACTGTATGTAATCATTTTTTCCCACAACGTAAAAAAGAATAGTAATCATTTGCAAGATCTTAACCACAAGTGACAATGAGGTAAATGACAGTGTTGATGGACTAGACGATTATAATTTACTCGATCTTGGTGTCATACTTGATCCAAGGGTCAATAAACAAGTTGTTGCACTCCTCGTGTTCGAGGGAGGGTAAGGCAAGTCTTTCAATGGCCTAAGTCCACCCACCACTATTTTGAAATGCACCCCACAAGATGAAATGATAATCCCTAAGGGAAGGTTCGACCTTAACTTCATGAACACAACAATCTAGTGCTTGCATAAGTTGCCTTTTTGTGCCCATGGGCAATCATAAGATGCCCACTTTGACTTAGGATTGCAAAGTGTATATTATATACGATTGTGCGACTATGACTAGACCCTTGTTGGATTTGTGGGTTTTGGTTTTGGGAGGTGGATGTGCAAATGTGGGATTTCTTGTGCCAACCACCATGCATTTGATTGATATTGTTTCGCCTAATGGTTCCGCAATAAACCTTTGCATTTTAACACAGTAATATACCAATAATGTGTGGCGACTTTTTTGACCAATTGGTGAATCAACCAATCTAATATCCTCCCTTCCAACCTACATTTCATATTTTTGAACCTCTCCTTCAAATTCCCGTGGTATGCTTCTATAATAGCATTCGTATCTTGGTTTGCATGTGGTATGTTCCATGCACCAGTGCACCACATGGAGATCTTCAACACCTAGTATGTGTCAACATAATCGAAGAATGATTTTGCCAATGGATACATCATCCAAAGGTTAGAAAGTTGAATCAAAACCTTTTTCTTAGATGTAGCATGTGATGATAGATGTGGTGAAACCCCCCTGAGGTACATGATATCTCCCATTGTTTTGAAAACATGGGAGCAAATTAAAGGGTTTGGATTTTTCTTGAAAGAATGTTTGAGCCATGTTCGACGAATGTGCTAGATGCAAAAGAACATGATGGACTCATGAAATCAAGCCTTGAACATGAGAACAACATAAAATAATTCAATTTATGAACATTGCAATTCGCCAAAAGCAAGTAAAAATTGTTACAATGATCCATTCATGTGTTTTTCGAAGTAGTGGGAATCTGTTTTTTGGGAATTGGGAAAGTGTTTTCCTAGGGAACTTTATCTATATCAAAATATGCTTCTCGGAAAAGAATCATTTGGGGAAACTATCTGCATGCGGAATTGTCTCCCCAATATGCTCCCCCAAGAATTCCACCCCTAGTATTTTCAAAGGGGGACCTCACATTATGCTCGCTCAGGGGTTCTTATTCTAGCATAATTAAACTACTTTTAGGAAACAAAACTTGTAGCCTTGCTTTCAACATCCCTTGCCAAAGCAACCCTACCCAACAAAACATAAAATGGCATGAAAATAAAATAGAACTTAAAAAAAAGGAAGAACAAATTAAATAATGCCAAAAAAAAAAAGTTCCAAGAATCCACCTTTGCATTGGTTATTCACTTGTGATTCAACAATAACATATACACTTTCAATGACAAATGTAAGCATCATAGTCTCCAAATCATGGTGCATTGCTCATGTATGTTGGCCACTTACTTCAAAGGCCAAATGTTGAACTCCATAATTTAGATTAGATATCCATTTCATCTAGATGTTTTCATACTTACATTCAAGCAAAGATTTAAAACCCAAAAGGTATCTGTAGTGAAGTTGGAATATGTTACAAATACATTTTGTATCAATCACCTTGGCATACTTTGATAATAGCCACAGGGTCGCACACAAACACATTTTTCATTTGTGCAAACTGAATGAAAGCATGCATATATTCTAGGAATGGTAGGATACATGTAAATCTGAACCAAATCTACAAGTCACACAAATGTTTAGAATTCATTTTTGCTTCTTAGTTTGTAGGGTTATCTAATGTTATCTTCACCAAAAACGTTTTGTATTTTATCATCACTTTTTGGTAAGGCGCAACATTGAAATCCACTTTGTCTTCACATTTCAAAGAATTTTATTCCCTTTCATTCCCAAAATTTCAACCAACTTTATAAACTTTAAATGCTTTGTAACAAATGTTCAAGGTGAATCATTAAAGGCAAACTTGATAAGGTTTGCATTACTAATTAGTTTGTTTGATGGGCCACACAACGGACCCCCAAAAAATTAAGAACATATTTATCATGGATTTGTTTAGTGACATTAATCCTTGTGCCTTGTAAGACATTAATGTCATCTACCCCTAAACATATGAGCTTTTGGGCAATTTAGTTTTATTATAAACCTTCACCTATCATTAGTGCCTCCGTAATAACCTTAGTTACATTATCACTCCCATGAACCTGCAAGATTGTAACCACCTTATCCAAAGATATTAGAATGGGAATCCTTACCCAATTTTCCACCACATAACAATGGATTGATAACCATGATTGGTTGTCAATTGTGGAAACCTCATACAATTGAAAACAACATAATGTGTAGCTTGAACTACAACCCTAGTTGCCTTCATCACCACTTGGTGCATGAATTTTGCCATGGTCCATTTCGAACTATCATTCTAATGTTTTTTGTTGATTTTTGGCATTGGGTCAAAAATTCAAACAAGGGCTTTAATGATGCATATTCTAGCATTGGTCTACCTTGTTACAACAAATGAAAGATAATAAAATATGGAACAACTTTTCAAGCTTCCTTTCTAATAACCCCATGTGCCAATTGGGCATCGACAATCTCCTAACTATGAAAAGCAAATGTTCTTTAGCTCTTGGCATGTTTACAAACTTTGGAGTAAAATAGTCCTTTTTTCACATTAGACCCAATATTTTTTAGAGCTTTCTTACAACCTACATGCTTACAAAGAAAGTCCTATTTAACATCAAGTAGTTTATCCTTCCCATTTACCTTATTAAAAATCTTGCAATTAACAATGTACAAGCTTCCATGTTCCTTTATATACAATTCAACCCATGAGAATTTTGGAGCCAATTTATCTTGGAATTTTCTTGTGGCATCATAATTCCACTTTTTAATTCCTACCTTAAATGAAATGGGTAGATAATTTTCAAGGTTGGGGAAAGACCCATTCAATGACATAAATAAATCTTCATTATGATTTGCATTAAAAAGATCATAATTACAACCAAAAAACAAAGGATGAAAAGATGCAATATCAACATCACAAACTTAGCATTTCATGACTTAGTAATGGAAATCATGCAAAACTTATTCATTTATAATTTGTATGTTTCATGCATTGATATCGTGCATTGAAAACACATTTGACACACGAATTTATTAAAAGATGCGAAATCCGTGTGACATTTGTTCATTCATAGGTTCATACTTCATCTGTCAACACATTTATTCATGTGTCAAACGTGTTTTCAATGCATGATGCTTATGTGTAAAATCTATGAACTTATGAATGAATGAACTTCGTATGATTTTCAATGTTAATTTGTCGCGTGCTAAATTTGTGATGATGACCATAAAATGAAAAAACTTTATCACTAGCATCAATGATAAGAAGCCCACCTACTTCAAAATTCTTGGAGGAAAAGAAAAACTTGAACTAATAAGCATGTGGTAACAATGGTGGCATTGTGACAAAAGAAAATAACAACATTGAAAACAGTAGTGTATTAAAGAAGACAATGACATTGAAGATAATAGAAGTGAAGAAAGTAACACCACTAAAGACAACAACATTGAAGACACTAACACTGAATATAATAACTCTAAAGAAGATGTCCGTTGTCACCACTTAAGAAGACAAGAACATTGAAGACAACAACATTGAAAAAAATAATAACATTAAAAACATTAATGTCGAAAAAAAAGGTAACACTGAAAAAGGCACCAGCATTGAAGTAGATTGTTTCCACTGAAAAAAACATCACTGAAAACAACATCATGGAAAAGGAAAACATGACTAAAGAAGACACCAACCCTGAAGGAAACTTCAACATTGAAGAAGAAAACACCATTAAAGAAGGCACTAACACTAAAGTAGATTATGTCCCATTAAAACAAACAACATTGAAAACAACATCACTGAAGAGGAGGGCAACATGAAAAAATAACAACACTAAAGAAAACACCAACCTTGTAGTAGATAACAACATTAAAAAAGAAAAAACTAACACTAAAAAAGAGAACACCACTGATGAAAACATAATCACTACACCATCACAATTTAATAAATAAAACAATAGTACTAAAGATATGGGAATCTTTGCAGGTAGATACCACGAGCATGGAAATCAAAAGGAAAGGAAGTGATTTACTTCTTTTAAATTTTGTTAGTAAATTGCGATTCATGAATGTTGTCATGGATATAAACTCCCTAGCAAATTTGGAAATTGAATGGTAGGATAAAAGCAACAACATGATGATTGCATCCAATTGGTCTTCGTCTTGCACACAAAAATGATTCAGAAATCTTCGAAAATTTCAAGTTGTAAGACATAAAATACTAAAACAAACCTAAAAGAGTTTTTGAAAAATGTAATCCTTGCTAGTCACAAGGCTTGAGATTGTGAATCCAAAACTTCAATGCACACTCATCGCAATGGAGGATCCATGATTTTGCAAAGCTCCAACCGTCAACAACCTAATTTGAAAGTTGTTGGAAACTTGCACAAAAATAAACATTGAAGGTATATTGTAGTTGGTGATTACAATTTACTCCAAACAAAACTCCATTGTAAGTGGGTGACACAAAATGCAAAGATGAACATAAACGAGGAGAGGAGCTTTCATGAGCTTTGAGATGCAAGTAATGAAAGTCTCTAATGAAATAAACATTGACGTCTTTGCTCATGGGTTGCTCATGGGGTTTAAGATGGGATTTAGGCGAGATCGACAATCATCATCATCGCATCTTGATAACAATGACAAAAAGGTTTAGGGTTTAGGTTGGTGAATCCAAACCATTGAAGAATGTCTTCTGACCCATCTCCATCTACCCATGACCATTTTGTGGTAGAAAGAAAAAAAATCCACCTTTTTTTCCTTTTGTATGGGTAGCCTAGGTTTTTTGAGAATCTAGAAAAATGGCAATAAATTGCCATAAATAAAAACCCCAAAATTCACTGATTGGTACCATGATAAAAATCCCAAAATCCATTTAAATTATTTCTAAACATTACAAATATCCTACACCTAGACTAAATTAGGGTTTTGGAGTTCAAATCTAACTTTTATTGGGCTTTTTATATGAAGTAAGAGGCCTCGTGCCAAAAGGTGAAGGTACAAATGTGGGTGCTAGTTCACCCTGGCCAACAATTAGAGACTAAAATTGGTGGGAAAAAGGAAAAAAAAAACATTACCTATATTAACCATGAAGTAGCGTGTATCGTAAATGAAAATAATTTACCAACTTTACGGCACGGTAAATATCACCAAATGTTCTTAGTTCTAACTTTTTACCTGTTGGTGAAAATGGATAGGTGAAAAGTTAAAGGATAAACGTGGAGTTTTCCCGCCTTTTCGCGCCACTCAAATCGTACTTTACACCGAGTCGCCCGGATATTTCGTGGGTCGTCTTCTTCGTCGCGCTTTGCTATCACACGGGCGTGTGTGTTCGTCTGTTTGGTCGCTTGTTCGTTCCCGCCATCGCTGTGCTTTCGGGATCCAGCACTCCGTGATATCATGTCCGTCTGGTCTGTCGTCTCCTACGGCGCTGTGCGCTGTCTTCTAGTTTTCTTGCTTTTCTCCTTGTCTGTTCAAATTGTGTTTGGAGAAAAAAAAATCTGAATTTTTTTTGCTTGAGAGAAGGCGCCGGGTCCGTTGAGGCAGGCGACCTCATGTGTTTACCGTGTCTGTCAGTTTTCCCCTCTTCCTGTGATGGAGGACGAGGGAGAGCGAGAGAACCAGAATGGAGGCAAGAGGAGCTACAGTCTTATGGCGTTGTCTGCTCCGATGTTCTTCTCGAAGGATGAGAGAGCGTGTCAGCGATTGGAGTTACGTCCGGGTAAATTCTATACCATCGGTCGTTCAAGAAGCAGCTGCGATGTCATCTTCCACGATAACAGAGTCAGCCGGCAGCATTGTCAGGTGTTTCTGGAGCCTGGAAGTCAGAAGCTCTACCTTCTTGACGGCGCACCTTCACGCCTTCGTACCAGAGCAGAGACTAAGCGCTTGCAAGAAAGTCGATCCGATGACAAGGTTCGTTCCAATAATATGCTTTAAATTATGGTTCTGAAGGAATCTAAAACGGAAGGATCGCGATTTTTGTCTCCTTGCAACAGCAATGTTGTGTGACCTCTGATGCATGTCTTTCGATGCTGATACACGAGCTTCATTAGAACATAATCAATTACAAGAGGCCTACAGTTAAGTCGACTGCGGCTAAAATTTTCTTTCAAGTTTCTGTGAAAAAGGCACATTCTGTTGTCGATGTATCTGACTACTCTGCCAAAGAAATTGTAAAATATTGCCGTTAGATTCGTGCATTTCTTCAGTAGGCAATCTTGGAGTGGACCTCACACTTGTGGTGTGAGTGCAGTAGCGTTTCGTGATATCTCATTAGGATAAGTTAGGGTTTAGGTTAAGGATTTTAGCGTTTAACAAACTGACTTTCCTCATCATATCACAGCAAATCTGATACTGAATGGTAGTGATTCCATTTTCTTTTCGTTTAACTAGAGAAGGCTGATTGTGTCTCCCTTATGGAGCATGACAGGTGTTGAAGGCTTGTGAGCGTGAATCATCTGCACTGGATGCAACACATGATGATGCTGCAATTCAGAATCCACAGAAGGCTTCCCATCATTTATTGAAGTCAAGCTCATCAAAGAGGGTGAAATCTTCCTTGAATGGAATCTTTTTGAATGGCCAGCGGGTTGAAGATGGAGCTTGCAAGGTTTTAGCACCAGGTGATGAAGTGTCCTTGGTTGCATGTACAAAATGTGCACAGGCTGTTGATCCTGACTTTGGAGCCGCAGTTGGGTTCCTTGTCAAGGTGGTGCCAGAGTATGAGAGACAAGCAGTACAGAATTCCCTTCACCTGCCTCCTAACAATAGGAAAACAGAAAATAGCTCCCAGTTAATCACAAAAAGTTTAGAAGATGGGGGCAAACCAGCCATTTTCCCTGCCTTTGGTCCTCAAACAACTTGTGAGCCAATTCTGGGGAAACTCCAATCAACCCCTATTCTTCTCTCGGAGGCTGGTAATTCATCTCTGCGACCTTTAACAGGAGGTATCTTCAAAGAGTGTCTTCCTGGTCTGTTGAGCAAGAAAGGTGATCTGCTACTTGGTAACTTTGGTGTTGAAGCTCTTACAGCGAATTCTCGTGTGAATATTGGAGGTCAGGCATCAGAGGACCTGCCAGAACTTCTAGATATTAGCACTCAGAAAAGGTGCAGTGAAAGCACAGGCAATGGGCTTGCTAGTGAAGACAAAAGTAGGAGCATAAGCATGGAGACACACACACTGGCACTAGAAACTCTTCTTTGCAAAGATGCAGAGCTTACTATGAGTAGCATCAGTGTTTCCAAAAGGAGAGCTATTGAAGCTAGATCAGGCATTCTTGCAAAGTCCTTATTCACGAGTGATAATGATATCACATTGGAAGATGAAAAAAGGTGCACCAATCCTATTAATGGCATGCCTTCTGAAACTTTCACAGGAATGCCACCTGCTAAACAGGAACCTGAGATCTGCGATTTTACCACAGCAATGGCTTTTGGGGCTTCTAGTGGGATCTCCTTTCCTGCTGTTTCTATTACAAGCACAAGAAGATGTGGTGAAGCATCAGAGTCTTGCCCCAATCCTTGTCTGCTTCAGACAGGCAGCTCAATTACTGATGTTAAAACTGGCCTGATTCTTGATTATAATGAAGGTGGTCTTGTTTCAACCAGTGGTACTCTTCAGAAGAATACCACAATGGATGCTGAAGATTTCAACAATGAGTGCACCGAACACTATTGTCCAGATCTTTATGAAGATGTATGCAACCTGTCACTGACTTTGAAGGGAGTGAGAGACAAAATGTGGCCAGATCCTAAAGAAAAAGCAAAGGTCTGTGGTAGGTCCAGTACAGAGATCATGAAGCTCATGAGAAGGAACAGAGATGTGCAGCCTGCAGATGGCCCATGCACTTTGAGTTGCAAGCCTGGTATTAAGTGTTCTATACATAGTGAAGAAGTGGCAGCTGAAGAAAAGGAGAAAGCAAGTGCAGGAACTATTGCAGTTGTTCCTCATACAAGCATACAAGAAGAGCAAATAATTGCACATAAATGTTCCATAGATGACAGTAAGTATTCTAAACATGGTGAAGGACTGGTAATTAAAGAAATGGAGAAGTCAAGTGAAGGAACTACTGCACTTTTTCCTCATACAAATGTAGAAGAAGAGCAAATGATTATGCATAAATGTGCTAAGTTTATGGTAGGTTACAATAAGGATTCTATACATGGTGAAGGAGGGGCCACTGAAGAAATGGAGAAAGCAACTGAAGGAACTATTGCATTCGTTCCTTATACAAGCATACAAGAAGAACAAATGATTATTCATAAATGTGCCAAGTTCTTGGTGAATACTGAAGTGCCTAGTAGTATCAGTGACCCAGCGGTGAAAGTCCATGAAGCTCATGATCTCCCTTCTGTTGAGCACCAAGTGGAGGACACTATGGATGGAAGCTGCAACTTTCTCAGAGAGCCAACCATTCTCCAGCCAGAAAGTGCTGCAATGAGGAACAGACATGTGACAGTTGATTCAGAGCTTATGTTAAATCTGGCAGCTGGAAATTGTCATTCAGGGCTGTGCCCTGATGTTGGAAAGGGTCCAGGTTTTCGGGGGTTCTGCTTAAATCGCTTGGAAGACAGCGAAGGAACAGATGGAAGTGTCTCTCTTCAGGAGCTTCTTGCCCCATTGAAAGATCTTGTTGCCATCTTTGCAGCAACATTCAGTGGTGACATATTGTGGTGAGGACCTCTGTAAGATCACTGGATACTATTTAGACTGTTATTTGTGGTTTCAATTACATTTTCTTAAACTGTGAATCTATAGGCTGGACACCCTGAATCAGCCTGGATGTGCTGAAGGATATGTAGATGTTGACCTATGCACTATGCAGTGCCTCTATTCCATTACTGTTTCCATTAGTAGAGAAGCAGTGATTTAATGTTTTGTTATGTCACTCATCACCACATTGCTATGGATGGTCTATGGACATGTGAGAGATTGTTGCTGTTATTGATAGCAGAAATTTGGTAGAAGTTGTCTGGTTGAGGGTCCTTTGTTGGTTGGCCTAGAAATCTCATTGACCTTAGCATGAGGTCATAATACTTTTTCTATCATGTTGAGTCAAATTGTAGGTCTGGAGTCTCTTGATACTTTATCAATAGCCATCTCAGAGGACCAATGGTACAAGAGCTATTGGATTAACAGGGGAAATTGGCAATGTATTTCAAAAGCTAAGAGAGATGGAGCAGCATTGGCCTGAGTAACCTTGTAGCAGATTTGCAGGTTTCTGACATCAAACAATCTCCCTGCTGATCTACCAGTAACTGTTGCTTGTCATGACTATGAGCACTGCTGGAGCACATCAGAAAAGGATCGCACAGCATCACCATACCCACAATGGCCTAACCTAACTATTGTGTGAGTAACCCGTCGCATCTTTCTGTATATATATTTTGAGATTTGCATGCTATTCTCAGTAATCTGACATCATTTAAATGATGCAGGTATCCACCTTTTCCAGATATATGTGCATTTTCATCCAAAAGTAAAGAGGGCTTGAGACATGGGATTGGTTGCCACCATCCAAAGCTCTTTCTTCTTCGTTTTCAGGACAAGTTACGTGTTGTCATATCTTCTGCTAATCTTAATCAGCGTCAGGTGAGTTCACTACTTGTGACTTGATGTTGTGCATCTTGATTCATTATTGTGTATCTTGCTGTGGCTAAAGTTACTGAATTGAATTCTCCTTTTATATGCAGTGGCTTCGAACAACCAACACAGTCTGGTGGAGAGATTTTCCTCAGCTAAAAATTCAAAATTACCATGCTCTCTTCCATTCTTCAGGAGTATCTAAGGGAGACTCTGTACCAAGCAGCACAGCTGGGGATTTTGGGGCACAGCTTGCTTATTTTGTTTCATGTCTCCTTGTGGATGTGCCTGCTATGGCACATTGGGTGGTAGGCTTGGCACAGTATGATTTCTCTGGTGCTGAGGCCTCATTGATTGTCTCCATTCCTGGGGTGCATGGGAGCCTGTGCTCATCTGTCCATCAGAGCTCAATGGAGAATCTAGAACTAGTGAGTCTCTTATCCACATCAGGTCTGAATTTGGTGAGCAAACCACACACAGTATACAGTTAAATGGTCCTTGTATCAAATTAGACATGTTCCAAATTTGGTATGTCACATGAATTTGAAATCTGTTTTTAACCTTTTTGCCTGACTGTGTATCAGTATACACCATTGTGCAAACAAATATCTAGATGAGGTTTCATTTCATGCAGACCTTTGACTAGGTACTGTTGTGGAATCCGTAGATTCCACTTATTGTAGCTCTAGATGATTTCACCAGGTGGAATCATAGCAACAAAATATGAGTGGAATTTGAATCCCACTTCTGGGCATCATCCTCGATGCTTGGCTCAACTAAATACAGAATCTGTTTTTGAAACTTCAGTGTTGATTTCCATTTCCATTGCCATTGTGTGTGGTGGTTATATTGCTTTCTTCTCAATGCAGGGAACAAGTTGTCACTCATTACCAAGAAAGCTGCTAGGCATAGTGAGCTCCACAGTTGTGGGAATCACTTTTCGTTTTTGTGCTGCTGCGGATCCAAATGGCTCACGAGTACGTGCTCTTGCAAAACTCTTGAATAGCATTGACCCAGATGAGGATGGGATGATAGTTGTGCTACTCAGACGAGCCAAGAATGTACCTGCAGATTGTAATGCAGTGAGTGTGGTTGTAAGTTCAGGAGCTATGGCTATGGGTGCAGAGGCCTTTCTGCAAGAAGGTGAGTTACTTTTGTTATCATTAAAAGGTGTTCAGTGTGTTAAACACAGATCCTTAACTGCATGAAACTTCAGTCAGAACACCTCTCATCTTGTGGTGTTAAAACTAACATTTTTTACAGGGTACTGAATTAATTTGGTGATGTGTTGCAGATGTCAGGAGAGATAGCAACTCACCCTCATCCTCTCAGGATCAGTGCATACAGTTAGGTTTTCTGCCAAGAAACACGGCAAAATCAGTAGCACCACTCTGTGATGGAGGCCTCTTTGCCTTCATTGCTCGCATTTGGCCCAAGGAGGCCCTGTCTGTTGCCTCAGGCTTTTCAGACAGATATGTACGACTCAATCTTTACATCTATGAGGTCTGGGCCATTACCTACTTTGTCACCCCTTTTCAGTATTTGCAGCTATCTATCTTATTCTGCTGTGGGCCCACTTACTCAGATAATAACATGTCTTGATTTGAGAAAAACTACCAGTATACTCCATAATGCTTTTCCTTATTTTCCCTTTGAGTGCTCTCTTGAGTGCTAGCCAACATCACGTCTGAGTCTTCCCATTGCTTCTGGAAAAGGCAACAGAAACTCAGGACGCAGATTGTGTATAATGGTTTGCCCAAGTTTTTGGGAAGATTATTATATGCTTATCTACACCCACTGTTGGGAGCTGATGAACTCAGTGGGTAGTCATGGC
>Ga0116231_10011631_pt1 | contig 13411 bp, 6 predicted proteins | sample S1TSphgellanicum_2_FD_89695 | JGI IMG/M metagenome (GOLD analysis project Ga0116231, IMG submission 89695) | Host-associated microbial communities from peat moss isolated from Minnesota, USA - S1T2_Fd - Sphagnum magellanicum MG | ecosystem: Host-associated > Plants > Peat moss > Unclassified... | reverse complement strand
TTGAAGAATTTCTTAAAAAAATAGAAGGAAAAAAAAAAAAAAAAAAAATCCCGCTCGAACCTCTAGCCAAAATTTAAAAAATCAAAAAAAAGGGAAACAAAATAAAAAAAAAAAAAAAAAAAAAAAAAGAAAAAAAAAACCGAAAAAAAATTCATGGAAATTTCCCAAAAAATTGCAATTGCAATTAGAATTTCAAAATGAAGTGAGTTGTGAGGGTTTCAATCACCAAAAATGAGGAAAAAAAAAAAAAGTTAAAAAAAATTACATTCTTATATTTGGATTTCAGTATATAGCTGAGAATATATAGAGGGATAATGATCAAAGATTTATGCTTCATATCTGGTGTTTATAGCCATATTTGGCTAAATGTTCCTAAAGGATGATCCCCACCACTGCATATTTAGCTGCATTAAAAATTTCCTTTTGCTGTTTGTTTCTATCACTCTTTCCAAAACATGAAGAACAATCTGCAATGATTTTTATTTATTTTAATTTTTTTATCAATGATTATATTTGCCTCACAGAACTTGAACTTGCTCCCAAAATGAATGAATGAATGAATGAATACCTTACCTTTAGTTACCTAGGCCAGTTGGAAACTAATTATATTATTATTTTCAGAAATGTTGAAATTTTCAAGAAAAAAAAATTATTTCTTTCCAAATCAAAAATAAATAAAAATTGTGTGAAGGAAAATATTTATGAATATTTAAGAATATTCCCATTTTGTTGAAATGAATGTTTCCAAAATTAATTAATTAATTAATTAATTAGTGGCAGCCAATATTCCAGAGGGACCCACTTCTGAACATTTTTGCCCTTTTTTCAATCTTAACTCCAAACAACTCAAATGTTTTTTTAAAACAAAAGCTTAATAATTGTTGACTGCAAAATTCAAAACAAATTCTTTAGCCTTTTGCAAGCTTGAGATGATTGGGGTGGGGGGGGGAAGCTTTTCAGCACTTTTGGTTTTATTGTCAGGGACAACAATAACAATAGGTCTCTATATTTGGAGAGACTTTAATTTTCTAATCATGTATCTTCTGACAGAGTGGTGGTGTTCAGAAGGCCATCTAAAAGGGGTTTTTTTTTTAAATATTATTTTTAATTTAATTTTTTAAATTTTATTTATTTATTTATTTATTTATTATTTAAAAATAAAAAAATAAAAAATTATAAATAATTTTTTTAAAGACCATTTTTCACTTTAAAAGATCTTTGTCAGGGAGGAAATCCAATTTTTTTCTTTTGCACCTTCTTAAAAGGATTTTCATCATTGCTTCATTATTTTAACAGGCCTAGCCTACTAAGCATAATGAGTGGTTTTTTTACCCCCCCCAATATCATATATATGTGTACAGAGTTGTTATTGTAGGCAGTACAAAAGCATTGCTTGCTTCTTCTTTTTCTCTGACTGCCCTTTCGCTTGTCAGAGATGTGCCTGGTGGTGCCCAGATACATCTTAGTATTGCCCCCCTGCCCACACACACTTTGGGTCCTGTCATGCAGGTTTTGGGCTTTGTCACATATCCATGTTATGCACTTTGGTTGGGTCCAGGACAGGCCCAAAATGTGCATAACATGGGGCCCAAAGTGTGCTTGGGCATCATCTATCATCCACCATCCAAATAGTCTAACATCTTGAATCTTCTACGAGTCATTACATAAGACAATGAGCATGTCATTTCATACACAACATTTTTGTTCCATAAAATTGTCCTCATGTAAACACGGCAATGCTCAAATGTAGTTTAAATGGCTTTTTGTTTATGATTAGTTGATAGTGATACACAAAATTGATGTCGCCTTTATAATGCAAAAGTCATTTATAACTAGCAACAATTCATAGAGATGCATACTATAATCATAATGCACAATAGACACTTTCTTTCATTGATTGAAATGTGTACATTGGAATATTCTTCTTTCATTGAAATTTTGATATAGTATCATCTATCTTCATTCATGGCATTCAACTTGTTCATTTGGCCAATTTGATGGCAATATGAAGAGGTTTACCTTCAAATTTGCGTGTTAAGATCTTTCATGTGACAAATGCATGTGATTGTTGGTCCAAATAGGTAAAATTAATTCACGTGTTCAAACTAAAGCTCTTATTGGAAGGTAAACATTTTCTTATTGGCATCAAATTGGCCAGTTCTCAATTTTTGAAAAACTTGAGAACTTGATTTTGCCTATGTGAGGGTTTTGCCTTCAACCCCCAAAAATTGCATCATGAGGGAAGAAAAATGAACCTAGAAAAAAATGCAAAGTTCAGCAAACCATAAGTACATCATTGAAGGGAAAGTGGAAAAAGAGAAACAAAAGGCCTGGCTACCCTTGGTAATCTTTTTTTGGTTGTGCATTTTGCAAACTTATATACTGTGAAGCGTCGTCATATGAGAAATTCTTGACCTTAACAAAGACCTTGAGAGTTTAGTGGGTGAAGGGAGTGTATGACAAAAGGTTCTCTTCAGCTGCAATTCTGCCCAGCTTTATGAAAACCATGGGTGTGTGTCCATCCCCATTGAGAAACTCTTCTATGACTGGTGGACCTCATCTGGACAAGAAATTTCAAACTTTCCATCTCAATTTTCTCTGCTTGTATGGATTTAGTGTGTGCCCTGGGAGATCAGCAGGGGCACGTACCAGGAGCACTTTAAAAGAAGGCATATTTGACAGGCAATTTCCTACACTGTTGAAGAAACGAAAACAAAATGGGGTATGTGTTGTTACAAAACCGAGCAGCTTTAAAATCCATTGCTCTAGGGTTGTTGGGTTTCAAAAATCATACATTTCGGGAAATGACGTCTTCAAATTGGTCCAGTAAGTCTCCTCCAGATGTGCTGCTACTGGCTCTGATGTCCTCTGCCTGCTTCCCACTGTATGTGTCTACGTACCGGCGATGCTTAGATCCAGGTGACTGCTGTGATGTGGCCTTGTATTTTGGAGACACAACAGGGAGAAGAGAGTCAAGCACCTGGGAGACATCATACATGGAAGGCCTTTGAACAGGATTCTGCTTCGTACACAACAATGCTAGTTTCAGTGCTTTTTCAAGATGGTCAACATCCAGGCAGGTTGCTTGTACTTGAGGGTCAACTGCATCCATCAAATTTTTGCTGTCGATCTTTGATCTGACCTGCAAGACCATGACCCAATCACGTAAACTGTTTAGAACCAATCAAAAGCCATGCAGTGTACTCATCACTACTATTTCAACCTGAATTTGTGAATGGCCAAGCATGGTTTGCTGTGGTGGAGAAAGGACAGACCCAATCAAGCAAATTCACTTCTTCCTCCACAGCTTTCTTGCCCATAAGAAGCTCCAAAAGAACAATTCCATAGCTGTAAACATCAGACTTTTCATTGAGTCGAGAGGTCTGTGCATATTCTGGATCAATGTAGCCAATGGTGCCCAGTACATAGGTTGAGGTATGAGTTCTTGCAGGCTGTATGTGCTTGGCAATACCAAAATCAGCCAAGTGTGCCTCCATGTTTGAGTCTAGTAAAATATTGCATGATTTGACATCACGGTGCACCACTTGTGGCTTGCAATCTTGGTGCAGATAAGCTAATCCCTGAGCTGCTGCCAAAGCAATCTTCAGCCGCATATTCCAGTCCAGTTTGGTCTTCTTAACTTGTCCTGCCATCATCAGAGGCAACTTCATCTGCTTGTATCCATTACCAAGTTCAAGAAACCTATGAAAGAGGCTGCTAGTTACAGGCTTGCTATGGCCTGTCTTTTTGTATGCATTCAAGAACTTTATAAATCTCATTCTCCTCAAAAGGTTTGTAAAGGAGTACATACCATGTAGGAGATCATACAAGCTCCCATTCTCCATGAAATCATAGAACAAGAAATTTCCAGCAGCTGACATGGAGTAACCACGTAGACAAACGATATTCCGATGCTTGATGTTACCTAGAGTATTCAACTCATTCTCAAATTCATGGATATTCTGAGGGCAGCTCAAAAGCTTCTTAATAGCAATTGAATGGCCATTCTTCAGAGTGCACTTGTAAACAGTGCTTGAGCCACCCCGTCCAACAACATACTTCTCACTCAGATTCTCAGTGAGTCTTAGCATCTCCTCAAATGACTGTGGAGCCATCCCCAAATGAAATGTTACAAGGCTTGGTGGACCTATTCATTGACATTCCACAACACCACAAAACCACCTTCCATTAGTCCCAAACCATGCTTCCAAAAATTGCCTGACTTGAATATTGCATGAGAAACCAAAATACAAGCTTCATTTGGACAGACTTTGTTGCTGTAACAACACTATCATTATTTGAACATATTCTTCTCTCCAGTACCTTGAGATGTTTTTGAGTTTTTCAGCAGCCATTGTGGATGCATCACCCGCACTGTCCCAAAGACTAAAAGACCAAGGAGAAAAATTGCTGAGATGGCAATACCCCATGTAGCTGTAGCGCCCAAAGTACCTGCAGTGCAATTTAATCAGTCTTCCAGAAACAAAGAAAAGTACATATACATCAATCAAATCTCCATATCTCACATATGTCAACTTTCTGACAATCAGAAGAAAGACCAGACATGTATGAAAGCAAGAGCTGAAGGTTCTGATGGGAGGGAACTCATCCTCTTCCAATACTAAGACATGTACCATTTGTTCCAGAGGTTGCCCTAGAATTCAACTGCCCCCCACATATAGAATTGGGTGATCCACAAAGCTCTGGGTTTCCATAATAGCTGCCATGTCAACAATTAACGAGTCAAAAAATGATTCTTAATGAATGCAGACATAAGTTCACAGCTTTGACAGACATCTAACTGCTCCATGAATCATGTACGGTTACATGCATTGAACTACTACTGTAAGTGCCACCCCGAGCTGTGGGCAAATCACATAAAACAAAGCTACACAGTACCCCACAAATAGACATAAGGAGTGTCTAAGAATTCTTAGGTAGCACAGCATCATACAGTGTGGTAAGGAGAAAGGTATAGCAATAAAGTAAACATAGACTCACCTGCTGGGTGGGAACCTTGAGAAATTCTGAACTGCAGGGATTGTTCCAGAAAGATTGTTATACGATAGGTTCCTGGCATAAGGTAAAGAGCAGCTGTTATTGTCAACAGGGGATATTTGCCAAAGATTGGAAATGTGAGTAACTTTAATGCATGTATGTCAAAACCTCATATTCAAGTTACAGAATGATGGATAACTTACAAGGACTTAAGAACATAACAGTCCACAAGCTCTTCAGGGATTGATCCTGAGAGATCATTGAAGCCCAAGTTCCTGCAACCAATACAAGATGCATACTCTCAATGCATGTATATTTAAACTACCCAGACTAGCATGCATAGGCAACAAGAGTACAACTGTTGAATACAAGCTTGAAACTATCAAGATAAATACTTTTCTGTGCAAACTCAAACTGTGCCTGTTGAAGGCAAACAGCTCTAATTAAGAGGGGATGAAAGGTGGGGATCCTCACAGAAAGTTTAGTTCAACAAGCTGGCCAAGCTCTGGAGGTATTGATCCTTCTAAATCGTTGTGTGAAAGGTCCCTGCTTCCCACAACCATTCCTCCCATTATGTCTGAGAAACTAAAGCATGGACTGGAGGTGGCCAGTGTTCCAATACAGTAAGATCAGAGGCAAGCTGTGTGGTACAATACACAGCTTATACAATTGCCAATGCAATCCACACAAAGCAAAATTAGCTATCAATACAATACACAGCTTGGGAAGGAAGAATCAAGGTGATGAGGGCACGGCTAAAACTTACAGTGTGTTTAGGCTAGACAAGTTCCCCATGTGTGTTGGAATGGAGCCATTGAGCTTGTTATTGTGGAGAGATCTGTGTAAGCAGTTGTAATATAGTTAAGACAGCCACCATCATATTAACATCATGTGCATTATTACAGAGACTAATTCTACGAATGAATGATGCCTATAAAAATTTCACTGGGAAAACATGCCCAAAAAAAAGAAGGGAAGCAAACCATACAAGGTGAGCAGATGTTCAAGGCTGCCAATGGAGGATGGTATAGGTCCACTAAGGCTGTTGTTTGATAGATCTCTGCAAATAGCCTTGGAGTCAAGAAGATTCATGGATAGAAGTAGAAAAAGCATCACCAATCATGATTAATCTGGATCATAATCTCCAAAGGGGATATACATACTGTGGAAATGATACTTGACACCTTTGAAAGGTAAAATTACTCAAAGGAGGTGCTGATGTCACACTTGCCAGTAAACATGAAGATACAAGCCATGCAATGAAAAACTAGGAAAGTAAAAAGTAAGTTCAAGGAGAAATGGCCCACAATGTATCAAGATTGAAGATCTGGCCTATCTCATCTGGGATGACTCCAATGAAATTGTTGGATGACAGATTCCTGATATCAAAGAAACATTGCAGCTCAGTCAACAACCTCTACCCTATTATGTCCAGGCCTTTCTTGCAGGATTGATACTAACAACATTTTTCTAGAAAATCCTCAGGATATTTCAATTGTGAAGGTAGATAAAAGGATTCTTCAAGAGGAAATGAATGGTGTCCAACTAGCACTTACAGGCTGGTGAGATTGGTAAGCCTCTCAAGGTCTGGAAGGATGATACCTCCAAGGTTATTTCCATGCAAATCCCTGTATATAATTTGTCACAAGAAGACTGATCAGACATGAAAATCCTGGGACTGAAGGTATTCACAGGTATGTTAAAACCACTTGCATGCAGCTGGCAATATTTTGCAATCCAGAGCATGTAACATCCTGCAACTTTGTGAAAGGATGGCATGATCTTACAAAAGGTTAAGGGCAGCCAGAGAACTGATGTTTTCTGGAATAGGGCCTGTCAACTGATTTTCAGATAAATTCCTGGAAAATATGAACAACAATGTTGTCAAACTCAATGCACTGAATGCAAAAATCCAGACATGATATGCTCTGAAGACAACCCGGACTAACTTCAAAGGATGACAACAGTCTCTGCCTCCAGAACAATCTCCTCCAGCTGGAAACTGAAAATGAACCATTGAATTTAGTGGGGCTAACAAAGGATGAGAAGAAAAGTTGTCATTGAACTTACAATTCAAACAGGTCAGTCAGACAGCCAAGCTCAGAGGGTATTTCACCTGTCAGATGATTATTGTCCAATTCTCTGTACACCAACCACATATAACAATTCATCAGATCTGTGAGCTGAAGAAGGCAAAGCACAGCAGAATATCACCATACTATCACCATTGTATCCTGCAGAACAAGCAGCATTTTGCTATAGCATAATGCTACCTGCAAAAGCCAATAGGTTTCTGAATCTTACAAGTAGTTCAACTTTGTCATGTTCCCAAGCTCAGGAGGAATTGGACCTGTCAGAAGGTTGTCATACAAATACCTGGAAAGTTTTGCCAAGCAAGAGTTGGTTATCAAGTCATCTGTTTCATATGACAAGCCTCATTTTCTTTAACTGATTACAGCTAACAACTGGAATGGTTTGTCTATTGAATATCTCATTGAAATTGACAGGTGGCAGGCACTTACAATTTGGTCAAAGATGTAAGATTGCCAAGTATAGGAGGAATAGGACCTTCAAGCTGATTGCCACTGAGATCCCTGGAGGAGTTTGGAGACAGATGGACAAGGTCATAAGAATACATCCAGTGTCTCTACATAGCAAGTACCCCCTAATTTACAAAATGTAATCATATGAGGATCTGTACAGCTAACAACAGGAAGCAGCATCACCAAACAGATAAGACATTTTTTTTCTCTCAGAAGTCTGGAACAAGGTTATCCAACTTACAGAATCACCAATGCTTGCATAAGCCCAATCACATCTGGAATTCTGCCACTGAATCTGTTTCCCTCCAGTGACCTACAGAGCAGAAGAACACATTTTCCTTCCTTTAGTGTACTCCATATGAACCACTTTGAGAGTGCTTCTTCAAGCTCCAGAAATTGTTTGTTTTGCAGAATACCATCAACCAGCATGCTCTCTGTATACTACTACAGATGCTTGCCTTCAGAGATCTGTCCAGGCATCCTTAGTCTGAAGTTACCAGAGAAGTAGTATAACTTCTGATGACCACTTACGAATGTACTGGAGAAACACATAGTCAAATGGTTCACAGGCAAAGCATTCTCATCCAGGAGATTACTTACAAAGTGCTCACTTGAAGATAACCAATGTTGTAGGGGATCTCTTCTGTCAGATCATTGTAGCTTAAGTCCCTGCAACCAAAAGCAAACAATTTCCAAGCTCACTTGTGTTTAGCAAGTGAAATTCCCCCACCATTCCAAAATGTGTAGTCTATCCCTCATAAGACTAATCAGCTTAAATGGGAAATATGCAGCATAGGACTGAGAGCAACAACCAGAATGGAGTAGAGATGTGGAAAGAGGCCATACAGGATTTGAAATGATGAGCAGTTTCCAATTCCATCTGGAATGGGGCCAGTTAGGTTGTTGTTCCGCACATTGCTGCAGAAGCCCAAAAATTTTCCATCCAAGGCGTTAGGAAGATCTTGACCATGCAAGCCTTGAATATCATTCCTGAAAGAAAACTTTGGGTTCATAGTCTGAATTTGAGCTGCACTTACAAGTAGGCAAGCTGGGTCAATTGACACATGTCAGCAGACAAAGATCCTGTCAGATAGTTTCCCTTCAACATGCTGCAAACAGATTAGTGATTATTGTCAGGACAATTCCATCTTATAATCAAGAGCAACTTCAGATGCCCATGAAATTGCCACCTTCTCTATTAGTTCAACAGAAGGATGCCAAACAGAAATCTACCTCTCATTCTCAACCTCCAAAAGAGCATTCAGGGCAAGCCTTTGATACAGATCAATCCTGCAATGCTAAATTAGGACAATGAACAGTTGACAGACCAAAGCAATAACATCACCAATGGTTTTGAGTCACTTACAGATACTGAAGAGATTCACTCCAGTATATCAACGGAGGGATGGACCCACCAAGCTCGTTATATTGCATATCACTGCACAAAAATATACCCTGTAAGTAGGAACTCAAGTACTTGACATGTTGATTGTTGTGTGATTAGGCCTATTGACATGCAACATGGGTCCAACATTAGAATCCACAGACATGTTTATTTTATGATGTGGTTACTGAGGTTTCATTTGTGTATGTTGTGAGGGAGTCTACTGTAAGTTAATATAAGATAGAGGCCTTGGAATTCAGAATGCAGAACCACAGAAAACATCCTGTGCAAGTACAATTTTCATTATCATTCAGCTGAGCAGAAGCAAAAAACCCATGCCATTTAACTTTGACACAGGTTTATTTATATGTGAGTGAATGACTAATGAAGGCACTGTAGGTTTATGATGCGATTCATGTCTCCCCAAGTTGCCAGTGATTCTGTATTTCAGGCCAGGTGTTGATGAAGTGTTCTCATCTACTCTCTTTCAAGGACAAGGGAGTGCCAGAATAAAATGCTTACAGATGCTTCAGATTTGTGAGACCAGCAAATGAAGAAGGTATAGGACCTGAAAGGTGATTGAACCTCAAGTTCCTGCGTAAAATACCAGAAATAAATGAGACCACAAGACAGGTGGAGAGCACAAGAGAGGTATCTCTCCTCATGACAAGGAGAAATTGGAATGAGGATAGGGCGTCACAAACAGACACAGCACAAGATTTTGAAAAGCAAGTCACAAAGAGTCCATCAAACCGTAGTTGAACATAACAACAGACAGCAAAATCAAAGCACAATGTGACTTACAAGACCTCCAGCTGTTGAAGCTCTGACATCATGTATGGAATCTCTCCAGTTAAATTGTTCCCGGAAAGATCTCTGAGACCACCAAGACCAAAATCATCAGAACCAAAAGGTAAAACCCAGATTCCCCTTCATTTGATCATCATGAACATCGAAAAGCAGGTCTCATGAAGCTGTGAAAAGCCCAAAAGCAGTTCTAAGACATTAGGGTCTAGCCGCGCAATACGTGGGTCTCCTTGCTACATGAGACCTCCACAGAACAAAGTACAAGCTCCAATTTAAGCCTGTCACATCAGATTAGGAAATAGGTCTTGGCTTACAGTTCTACCAAGCTTGTGCACTTGCTGATCTCAGGGGGTATTTGTCCACCAATGCTGTTTTCACTCAAGTCCCTGCAAAACAAAAGGCACTAAAACCACTGAGCTTTGCTTTCACAGATATGATTTGCAGTGTGCAGAAATTTTGGGATTGGCATATGTCTCATCTTTCCACAAGCTCCAACAGATCATTCCTTCCATCAAGTAATTGTTGGATTTCTCAGGAATTTCTTTGAGTCTCTAGCCTTATCCAGAATATCTTGAGAGGTAGCTACACTTCATATATCTAGATGTCAGCCTTCCATCAGGAGTTTTGTTACAAATGGATGGAACAGCAGAATGCATACAGGATTTGTAGGTTTATCAAATTCCCTATCGCTGGTGAGATCTCCCCTGCAAGACTCAACTGCGACAGATTCCTGCAACCCAAAGCAGAAAAGCACCCTGATAAGCTAGCTATCAGTATAATTCCTGAACCCAATAAACATTCTTTCTTCAAGACTTTTGCAAATCAGTCAGATCCTCTCCTCCCTTCAGCAAGGCCAAAGATGATGCACAAAACAGGAGCAGAATGAAGAAAGTGCATTACAGATTGATGACTTGGAAGGTGACATTGTCACAAGTCACACCCGTCCAGGAGCATGGAGTCTGACTCCCCTCCTGCCAGTCATAAAGCTCATGGTCTGCATTATCGAGTGTGTTTTTGATCTCCAACAATGTGGTCACTGCACAAAGATGCAATCAATTTTCAGAATCAAGTCAGTCTCTCTCTCTCGAGTCTCTTCATGTCTCTTCGTGTGCATGTTCCTGACACTTCCATATCAGTGCAGAAAAGGAATGAAGCTATATATGATTCATGCCCAAGCAGTTGTAAACATCATCTAGTCTTCCATTCTGCATTGTCGTTCCTACTGTTTGACATAGAAGCTGCAGTGGCACTAAAGACCCTGTTTGGCTAGAACACATTGTTGATCTGTACACAAGAATCTCAAGCTCGGTTCTTTCTCTTAGCCTTGATGTAAGAAGAGCGAGCACCAAGGGGGAAATGTAGCCTTGGCTTGGAGGCGTTCTCAAGACACCGGTACCAAGTTTCCGCTCTCTTTAAAAGGCTAATACAAAAAGATACAGCGGTTTCAAAAGGCATCACTCGTGTCTACTCGTCTGCCTCTGACGAGAGTTCTACAGAGGAAAACCGGGTAAAGAGCTATTGCAATGCAGTCATGTAGAGACCACGGCTGCGTCAGTTTGACGACGCACATTCACGAACTGCAATAATACTAGTGTAAAAACGCTTTGCTGAGACAGCCAACGTATGCTTGCGTTTGTGCTCGCGTAATTGCAGCCTGTCGCACAGCTAAAGAACGACAGTACCACCAATCTCTCTCTGTAATGAGGAGCTTCTGATGAGGAAAGAAAACACTTCACACGACTGCACACGTGCGAGCTTTGCAGCGGACAAGCCAAGCACGCGAGAACGCGAGGAGAAGAACTGGAGCTCAAAGCTGCAGTCTCCCACATTCCTTTCGTTCGCTACTGAGAATTGTTGACGTGAACACAATAAGACGTGAAGAGAAAGTGTGTAAGTGGAAACGTTGAGAGAGGTTTTGAAAACCAGTGTGAGAAAACAAAAGAAGAAAAGCGCATTTCTATTTTCTTCCGCTGCCTCATTGTTATTAAACTGCAGCATTTCAAAAAGAAAGAAAACGTAGAGCTTCTGTGTCTATCTTTGGCTCTCTCAGCGTCTCCCTAAGGTGATGTGTAAAATCGAACCCAACACACACACTGCACGTGACTATAGCAAAGCCTTAAGGAACTAAGCAAACAAACAGACTCCTGAGTACACAACAGGAAAAAGAAAAATACACTCGTAACAAACAGAACCAAACAACCCCGTGTACAACAATCCAAAATGACTCGACGATGCCAAACGGAAGTTCGATTATAACAACAACAACTCTGCATTGAAACGCTGCAATGCAGTTTCCAAACAGCAAAAAAATCCACTCATAAAAACCGCATTATCTATCCAAAGACGCCAAAAGAAACCAACCAAACGAACGAACTACAAAACAATGCACAAATACAAAAACAGAAACGGACACAAAAGCAGAGCTAAACAGAGCAGAACAGAATAGAAGATAGAGAAACAGAGAGAACAGAACTTCTTCTTCTTCTTCTTCTCACCTTCATCCGGAAGAGACATGGCTGCAGCAGCAGCAACACATGACAATAACAATGTCACAAAGCAACTCCACACCAGAATTAAACGGAACAAGAGCGCCACCAGCATGAGGACCTCCTGCTGCTGCTGCTGCTGCTGCTGCTGCTGTCGCCGTCGATGATGAAACAATGCACTTCCTCCCCGCATCACCAAAGTCATGTTCCAAGCCTGGTGCGACGTCCCTTGCATGCCCAGCAACACTAATAATCAAATGTAGACTAACTTGTATTTTTTTTCCTTTGCAGCCAGTTAGTTCCTGCTTCAACTCCCCACAACAAGTTTCCCCTTCCAAAAATGCTCCTCCTCGTCGCCTTATCGCTCTTGTTCTCGTTCTCGTTCTCGTTCTTCTGCGTCGTCGTCGTCGTCCTCCCCTCCTCCTCCTCCGTCTCGCGCACTCACTCGCCCGTGCGCCACAGCAACGCCGCTCGCCTCTTCCTTCCTTGGCGTCGCAGCAGCGAAAAGACTGCGTAAGTAAAAGAAAGACACAGAAAGCGAGACAAAGAACACACACACACACACACACAGATAGAGAGGGAAGTTTTTACGCGGGTAAAGTTAAAAAAGTAAGTGAAGCGAGTTAAAGTACAGTAGGGGAGTATATCGTATACTAATACCTTGTAGATATACAGTACAAAAGTATAATACTTAGTAGTATAGTATGGAGTATATCGTATAATTGAAGTAGGTAGTAATGGCAGTAGTAATGGGGGTAGAGTACGACCGGCGGACAAGGAGGGGGGGGGAGGGGGGGGGGGGCAAGGGGTAAATAATGGGAGATGATTTTCACCCCATGTGGCGGATAACAAATACATCATCATCATTATGCGCTTTGAATTATTTTTTTCAGTACCTAGTTACTTACTGGGCCCCCACACCAACATACGTTATTATACCCCCAACGAAACCCAAAAAATAATTTTAAGAAAATTTAATTTTACCACTATAGGTGGGGTGGGTACCTAGTACCAAGTATACCTACTTAAGGCTAGGGCTAGGGCTAGGTAGGTAGGTAGGTAGGTAGGTATGTGGGTAGGTACCTATTGAACTCAATTTTGATTTTGAAATTTTTTTTTTTTTTTTTTTTTTGTTTTTTTTTTTTTTTTTTTTTTTTTTTTTTTTTTTTTTTTTTTTTTTTTTTTTTTTTTTT
>Ga0116231_10011630_pt1 | contig 13413 bp, 8 predicted proteins | sample S1TSphgellanicum_2_FD_89695 | JGI IMG/M metagenome (GOLD analysis project Ga0116231, IMG submission 89695) | Host-associated microbial communities from peat moss isolated from Minnesota, USA - S1T2_Fd - Sphagnum magellanicum MG | ecosystem: Host-associated > Plants > Peat moss > Unclassified... | reverse complement strand
GCAAAAAAAACTAAACAAAATTTTCTTCTTTTAAATAAAATTTTTTTAAATTTTGTAATTTTTTTTTTCAAAGTTATTAAATTTTATTTTTTTTTTTTTTTTTTTTGAGTTTATTACTTGCCAGAATTTGGAAACACAAATCTATAACAAATTAAAATTTTGCCAAATTCTATCCTAAGCTCTAGCAAGTAGCCAAAGATATAAAAGGATGCTACATTTTTATTTTTATTTTCATATTTACTTCTTGTCAAATCTGACTAAATCATCTTTTGGATGATCGTTACTTTGACTACATCACAAAATTGAACCAAAAAAAAAACACATGTATGGGATGTTTTGGTTCATGGACATCTCAATTAGGCTTCATCAAAAGCAAAAAATATATATCAAACCAACAAAAGATGATGATAAAACAATGAGATGATGAAAAACCACAAGAATGGCAACAAAAGACTTGGGAAGATACTAAAGACTTGAAAAATGTGGAATGCAAATTGCAAACAAATTCACCCCCTTGGTCCATTTTGGGAACCTTGACACACGCCCTAAACCCTAAAAAAAGTCCATTGTCAAATGATCCAATGGTTGGATTGAGATGGATCTAAAGGTTGGGTGCAAATAGACCCTAAGGTTTAAAGATGTCATCGTTTTTTTAACAATATGATCCCATATGGATTCATATGTGTTAAATTACATATTTAATCTTGCCCCTTGAACCCCCACCCCACCATGGATTAAGATCAAGACAATATCTATATGATGTTTATCATGATTTTAATGTTAAGTATAAATCTTATATTGGATAAATATGCAAACATATGCAAGCATTAAATAATCCCGTACAAATGATGGATGATTTTGCGAAGATAAACATTGATATGAATTAACACTCATGATATTTTTCATGGATTGTGTGATCAAATGCGTTAGTCAAATGGTGTACATGAAAGGCCCCATTTTGCTATCACCACTCACCTTAGGATTGTTCAAACTAACAATGAATCTATTTCTCTTCTACTTCCACAACCCAATTATCTTGAACAAGGAAACCAAAAAGTCAATATATTAGTTTGATAGAAAAATAAGAATATTGTGTATTCTTAGTTTCAAAATATATGTTCTTACTACACACCACAACAAGATTGTCGGTAGTAGTAAGTGGTGTTTACCATGTCTCTAAGCTTGATAATTGGTGTGAGTGATTTAAATATTAAATTTTACAACACAATTTTTTAAAAATAATAAACATCCTATTAAGCTCCTTGCTATCAAAAAATAGGTTGAGAATTTTAAAACAACTAATATAAGATAACAAATTACAAGTCCACCTTCATGCTAGCCCATTAGCAAGACAGTTAACTAGAGTGCACAAACAAACAATGAAAGTCATATATATATATATATATATATATATAAAAGTTTGAAATGTATCATAAACTCCCATGGATTCACCCACGAACTTCAATATCATATTTGTAAGTTCCCATTGGAATCACTTTGAAATGACAAATTTTTAAAAGCCCTCTCCAAAAACCAAAACATTTTTCATTTCTTCCAATTTTAAAAACTAGTTCATAATTCTAAAGTAACTCAATTGTTTGTCATGGTCATCAACCCAACAATGTAAGCTAAAGGTCATGTGAAACAAGCTTGTAAAAATGCTTGGGCTCTCCATTTTCAACCTAAATATACACCTATTATACAATCATCAAACAAGAGCTTCCAAACTTGTTTAATTTTTCCTAGACATCAGTAGCACTCACTTCTAAATTAATTTGTTGGTCTTTATGAATAAGATAAAAATGATTATTTAGGAATAATCATTGTTGTTCATATGTATTACAAACCAAAACATATGCAAAACATTTTCAAGTTTTTTTACATTGAAATGTCCCTAAAGTTAAAGATACAAAATAAATAAATAATAGGCACATTATATATATATATATATATATATATATATATATATTCTGGCATTCAATTTTAATACCATGTATTAATTTAAAATTTTAGTTTTAAAAAGTATGGAGCTAGTAAAATTTCAAACTGAAAGCAAAAATGAAACCATGGGGTGTAAGCAAGATATTTTGACCTTACTTGTTACTTTATTTTCTATTTGTAAAGTAAAAATAATAATTTTCAATTATTAAAACCTTTTTCTAGCATCTTAAATCAAATAAAACCTTAAGATTTTCTCATTAGCACCTCTAGCCTCCCTCTAGGTTCTCAAAAATAAATGTACCATGTCATCTGGACTTGAAAAAGTACTCCAAAAATATCCCCAAAAAATATGTTAGTTTTTGAAAGTTGGGGATGAATTTTGCTATCAAAACAAACTTCATTGACAAATATATATGTACTAGAATGTTTAACACATCAATATTGAGGGCTAAGAAAAATGAAACAATTATTTGCAAAAAACATTCATATATTTTCAAGTATTTGAAATCTATTTTTCAAAATGCCAAAAACTAAAAATCCAATGCAAGTACTTACAAGTGCATTGGAAAAACATAATTATATCAATTTAGCTTTTGAAACCAATGCCAACAATAGTTAAGAAAGAATGTATTCAAAAAAATTGATATTATGTTTACAAATTCATTTGCTTGTTGTACATTTTATTTGGAGACCTCCAATTTTTGCATAATGGAATTACTTTTTGAGCTATTTTATCATGTTTTCACCCATGGAATATAATTGAAATGAAAATAGTTATAATTTATAAACTTTTATTAGTCACAAATTAACCAAAACATTATTTCACAACAATTGAACCTATTAATAACTGGTACTTTAAATCTTTAATGCACATGTTATTATTTCTTATATATATATATATATGAAATTTACACATAACTTATATTAATTCTAATTATATTATATTATATATATATATATAACACCCTATTTTAAAACTAATTATCTTATATTTTTACCCGACAATTAATATATTGCACCTTATGTTTTTACTTGTATTTTATTTTATTTTCAAATAGTGTCCCCCTTGAGTATTATCACCAACCAAATTTGTTGAGTTTTTCATTCCTAAGGTTTTGGTCTTTTATTCATTTTCATTTCATTAATCATTTCCTAGCCAATATGTGTGTTTTGTTTTAATAACAAATTATCAATGATTGTTATTAATTCATATTCATTTCCTTCATAAAATGTCCCCTTCTTCCAATCCCATTTCTTGTGCCACTATTATTTTTGCATTCATATTCCTACCACAAGGACCAACAGATTTTGGACTTGCCTTATGCATTAAGGCACAACAACATCGACAAGTCCAAAAGGCCAAGGGAATGTTAAATTCTTCCAATTTCATTTTCTCCTATAGAAGCCACAATTTGTGATGTTGATAAGATCTATTTATATTTCCCAAAATGGTCTACTTTCATCGTAATGATAACTACATTCACAAAAACAAATCATAAAACCTTGAGTAAACATTTACAATTACTAAATACAACTTGTTTTCAAATATATGTTGCTCAAGCTTGTGAAAAATTTCCAATTTATGTATGCTTGAATAAAAGAAAGGCTATAATGTTTTAGCAACAAGTCATGATATGTACTAATTTTATACTTATCATGAATCATTTTTTCAACTTCAAGGTGCTCCACATCCCATTCAATTTAGTCCTTGATTCACAATGTTCAAGGATGGGATGGTGATAAATGCAACAACTACTTGATGAACTTGGAAAACATGATGTTGTCACATCTTCATGAGACACTCAATATTTATATTAACTTTTCATGCAATTATTTCACATAGTTTCTGAAGGAAAAAAAATGTCAAAAAGGACAGATATTTCAAACATTGCACATGGCATGAAACAACAACATTCATTAAAATTGAATTTGCAAGAGATGAAATGTGTATAGATGACAAATGAATCGAATTATAAAATATTGAAAACCTCAAACTAAAAGAAAACTCAAACCACATTCTTTTGTTTAACATTTGAATGATGCAAGAGTCACATTTCATTCAAAGTAGTTTTGAGAAAGGTTTCAAAAAGTCTAAACTGCCCTCAAATCACAAAAGTTAATGTCAATTATAATAATAAACCTTTCCACCCAAAAAGTCTATAGGATTTTAAACTGAAAATCCCTTGGAAAAAATGTAGGTGATCTTTACAAGTAAACATTAAAATAATAGGCCAATTGTAATATTTCCCTTGGAAGTTAAGTGTACAACTAAATTTGTAATATGAATGTTTGCCAAATTTTGGCCTTTCATAGGCTCCTATGTCATTAACCATTACACTTAAAATTGGGGGTTGTTTTTAATACATAAACATTTTTACCTAAAAGATTTTATTATTTTTGTTAGGGTTATATGGTGCAATTTCTCCTAGTATACAAGTTATGTGGTTACATATATGGATTACAATCTTAGATGGAAAATCCTCAAAAAATCTCCCTAAGATCCCAAGACACAGTTTTGTAAAGTGGTTAAATTTTTCTTTAATTTTTTAATATTGATACAAATTATTATACAATGTAACAAGGTGTTTTTAAAGTACCTTTTCAAATGTGTTTCTCACCCATGATTTTGAATGTTTGCTCCTTTGTTTTCCACCACTATCAACATTGTGTAGATTTTCATGGTCAAAATTTCAAAAACATTTATTATGTTGATTGACATTGTCAAATTACAACAATAATTTCATAAAAGTTATAACCACATTTTAATTGGTCAAATTTCCTTAGTATTTGGTTCATCTATCTCAAAGTTATTTACCAATAAATTACCAATACGATGAACAAAAGATTCATGGTACAATAATATATCATATTGTCAAGAACATTAAGAACCACCACAAATTGGTTGTCACCTTTAGTTTCTTCAAAACCTTTAACATCATCAACAACCAAGCCATTGCATACATCAAATGAAGTTTACCAATCACACCACAACTCAACAATTATTATTATCATCATCATCTACAACATTACCATCGATTTGTTACAATATTTTCAAGGGTCATTGAAGACTATTGTGTAAGTAGTAAGTGGTGAAGCTACTTCAGTGGGAGCCATAAAAACAATTGACAAATTAATGTTTTATTTTTAATAGTCTTACAAATTTTCCCATTTTTTCTAATGGTAATTCAATTAGTTTTGCAACAATAGCATGTGTATTAAATAAAATATCTTACATTTTTACTAGCACATTAATTAAATACATAGATACATTTCAATCCATTTCATTTTAGTTTTATTTACATGAAAGTTGTTCTCAACTACTAGCATTATTATTAATATTATCTTGGTTATAGTCTTCAATTTGTAGATAAGTACCCTCTTTGTTTATGCAAACCTCATTTTCCTTCACTAAACAATTTCTACATGTTTCAAGTCATTAACTTTTCAAGGATTATTTTCCTTTGTATCTTTTTATTATATCAAGGATTGTCAATTTTCAATTTCATTGCAAAATGAAAATTTTAAAATTTTCATAAATTATGGGCCTATGTTTTAGGTATGTACAAGTTGACAAGGAAGGACCTTATGTTTTGGAAGTTTAAAATGGAAACTAGTGAAAACCAATGAGTTTTGCAAAAGCTTGATAAATGTGAAATATGTAAAGTCGAATGAATGTGATGTAGTTATAATGTTCATTCACATAAAGAGGGCAAATTGAATTCTTAAATCTTATTATACAAAGTTTGTCTAATACTTAGTTGCTTGCAATGAAAAAAAACTACTATAAAGGGGATTTGGGAGGCACTTCAAGATCAATATGTAGAAAAAGGTTTAACTAATAGGCTTTTCTTGATGAGAAATTTTTTCACCGCCCAAATGAGTCCAAGTGATATAATGGAGCAATACTCAAACATGTTGGGAATTATGGAAAAGTAATTGGACGCCATTGGAACACCCATTTCCTCTTAAGGTGAAGGCCATGATCCTATTGATGAGTTTGCTTGACAACTACAAGTTCCTTGTCATTTCTTTAAGGTTTTTAGAATCCATTGACTTTGAAAATCTCACTTGGGAAGTCATAGCAACCATGTTAAATGTGGAACTCATGAAAAAATCAAAGTTTGGGTCATTTAAATTGTTTATTGAATTTGCACTTATGCTTTAGTTCAAAAAAATTTAAAGTCCAAGGTGGTAGAAACAGACAAAAAAATGTTTGTAACTATTGCAAGGCAGTTGGTTAGTGGGTAAAGGAGTGCAAAAAAGAATAGATCATTGAAAGGGAATGCAAATGAGAATAAAACAAAAACTTATTGTGTGCCACCATATTGACACCTACACATGTTGTTATACACCAAAAAAGCCAAATAACATAACATCTTTCCCCCATCTTTTAAAATTAGTGCATCCCATCCAAATCAAAATATGTCTCACCCATAATAATGTAGGCGTCCAAGTCCAAACACACACATAAATGAAAACACACAAAATGTAAACCAAAATCCTTCTTGCATAAAACACATCAAATCTACAACACCAAAACTTGTGTGATAACTTGGAATTTCAAATCACCAAAAGTGACTTGAAAACATTTTTAACATGTTTAAATACCAAATGAAAAAACTTGAACCAATTCTCATTTGAATTGGTTCCAAGTTTAACAAACAATTACTCAACATAAGTTAACCTTAAATCAATTGAAACCTAACTAGGTAATTAACACAACCCTCATGACAAATGGCACATGATAAGATTTCATTAAAAACAAATTGCGGTATATTTTTATAGTGTCAAAAAATTAGACTTGTCAAATGTTCATTTTCAAAGCAAAAAAAGATTTTTTCAAAACATTACTAGGGGTCACCATTTAATGCATCTCATGATACAATGTTGATGAAAATAATATAAAATTCCACCTAGATCATGTTGTAAAGGATTTTATCATTTTGCTTAATTATTGTGATTTCAAAACTTCACTAAAATACATTTCATGTTCATTTATGGTTCATCTATGTGTAATTGAATTTTGGGTAGAAGATAAGTGTTGTTTGTTGAGGATTTTTGATTTAATAAATCCATGTACATACTTTTGCAAAAAAATTCCACTTCTAGTGATTTAAATTAAAAAAATCCCAGGTCAATTATAATAATTATTTTGATTTTTTTTCTTCACTTAGAAATTATAATTATTCAATGTGTGAAAATTGAGTCCCTAAATGTGTGCTCTAATTTATCACCTAAGTTTTTGAACTTAAGAGGGTGCCAAAACAAATTGCCCTTGTACACAATTTTATGAACATTCCAATTTGCAAATACCTTTGAAAAAAAATGAGGATAACAAAAAAATGTTGTTGAGGCTAAAGATCAAGCTATTGGCAAAACCTTTGTGTCTTAAAGTTATTTGTTTCATTTAGGTCCACAATGTGGTACATACATTCTAGTGCCTCTACACACATATTTCACAAAAGAAAATGGTTTCTAGAAATTATGAAACATTTTCACCGATCAAGTTCTACATGGGTATCCTTCTACTCACGAAGTTATCAAAGCAAAGGAAATATAGAAGTATCAATGTCAATGAAAAGTAATGAAATCATTGAAGTTATTTACATTAAGGTCTTACATGTCCCTAGATTAACAAAAAAATATTATTGTTATTAAAACAACTTCATTAGTTGATGTTATTGCATTTGGAAAAAAATGTGTGATCACCAATGATCGAAAGAAAGTAGACTAGGCGTGATAGAAAATTGTATTTATTAATACACAAGGTGGACATTGTGTTAAATTTTATTATTACATGTGTATCAAAAAAAAATTATTTGGGGGTATTATGTGAGGTTGAACCTTTAATATTTTCAAAAGATGTTTCATCTTGCTTCTTTTAAACAATCAAATAACATATAGTTGTGGCGTGCATAGTTGGGTCATCTAGGTAAAAAACATGCAGTTATTGTCAAAAAATCTTATGGAGGGCATTAATGTTGTCAAGGTTAAAAGCTCACCTTTCATGAAAGTTGTGTGCATGTCAAACAACATAGGAAAACGTCTTTGAAGGAACGAAATCACATGTAGATAATTATTCAAGCTAATTCATATTTACATTTGAAGATTAGCCAAGTCACCATCCTTTGGCAAAGCAAGATACTTTGTATCTTTGACATATTTCTTTCACAAATCATCATCTACACTTTGAAAAATAAAAGAAAAAGATTTTCAAAGTTCAAAAAGTTGAAGGCTTTCATGAAGAACCTAATGAGAAAAAATATATAACTTGATTTTAAGAAATGAAAATGAGGTCAAATTCACATATAAAGAATTTCAAAATTTTTGAACCTTCATAAAATTTAGCACCAAATGTTTTTATTTACATGCCCTAGCAAAATGGAGTGGCAAAATTATTGAATTATATAATTGCAATGGTGGAACATGCATTGTGCTACTTACATGGGATAGAAGTAACACAATACATGTTCAACCATTACAACCTAGGACCAAAGTATTAAACAAAGGCTATAATGACTATTGTGCACCTAAAAACAATATCTCCTCACAAAGCAATTCAAGGAGTAATCCTTAAAATGGTTTAGGGTGGGAGAAAGTTTACAACAAACCAATTCTCAAGCTTTTGGTTTAAATTTGTTTGCTCTCAAATCCAATCAACCAAGAATAAAACTAGATGAAAATAACACAAAATGCATTTGTATGGGGTATGATCAAAACTCAAAAACATACATATTGATCAATAAAAAGATTTTGAAATTAATTGTTAGTTATGATGTGACTTTTAATGGTGTCATTTCACATGGTGAAAACTTCAAAAAATGTTTCAAAACAAATAATTCCCAATGAAGAAGATGAGTTTGACTTTGATCAAGATGATGTTTTTAATATTGTTCCATTTTCAAAAGCAACTAATAAACAAGTCAATCCATCAAGTCAACTTTTCAAGGACCTATCAATTTTTGCATTGCCATCCTTGGAAAGGTGTCGCTCATTGTTACCCCCAAAATACCAATGAGGAAATTTTCAAAGATAATCGGAACTCCATCAGGACTAGTTGACTTTGCATGCATTGTTGCCATTGATGAACCCTTGATGTGGCAATATCTCTTCAAAAGAGAAGGCATTGACAAGTGGAGAAAAATTACAAATGAATATTGTGCCCTCATGAATTAATTCTTTCCCCCTAGTTTTGGTTTCAAATGGTATTAAGGAAATCCTAAGATTTATTCTCTACAAAATCAAGAATTGTCCAATGTTTTTCTAAAATTGTACATGGATGACTTATTTGCTTTTAATAAGGACCTCAAAGCCATTAAAAAACAGATTGTTAGATGAAATACTTAGAAAAATTCACATTTTTTCTTGGGATTTAGGTATTGAGAGATCAAAAGCACATGACCATTAAGCTTGGAATTTTGTTCCCAACCAAATATCACAAGAAAAAAAAGGAGACAAATCATTTCAAAAAAAAAAAGACCCAACCTTTTTGCAAAAGAAATATTCCACTTAATAACATGCCTTTGATATACACAAGAAGGTTTTTGTTGGTGCCTTATGTCAATGCAACATCAATACTTATGAAGAATGAATTAAAACTATGAAACTATTTATATCTTGAAGCTATAAGATGGATAGTATGAACAAGCAACACGTTGGTAGATTTCATGAAATGCCAAAAAATGAACTCATTGTTAGTTCATAATAACACATGGTGAACATTATTCAAATTGTGAGACCAAATGAAAAGTACATTGTTTTGTAGTCTCTTGCTTGCATGTAATACCAATAAAAAGATCATATGTTAGAGTATGTCTTTGAATCCCTTTTGTATTTGATGCTATAGGTTCACAAAACCAATTTCTAATTCAATGATCATTGATCACTCTAAAATTCTATAGAGGGACAAGATTACACATGCCTACCACACAAGAAGAGAGGCAAAATGTTGTTATAATTGAAGTAGTTGTGAACCATGGTGAAGATCAGGATGAGGAGGATGTGGAGGTCGTCTTCATTGGTGCTAAAAATCCATGACACATTTGTTCTTTACTTGAGGAGACTTGCTTTTGAAGAACCCAACATTGAACATGAGATGATGATTAAGAATCCAAGATTGTGTTTCTTTTATACTCTATAAATGTTGTTGCTCAGGTCATTTGGTTTTATATTATTGCAAACATGTTTTATTCCAATGAATCATCCAAGCAAACATAGACTTGTAGCACTATTTCATGGTGACAAAATAATAGCCTAGCGCTTGGATCGTAGGCTTTCTATTGAAATTCCACCCTCCAATGTCCATAGAAGAAAGTTAAGGATTGTCAACCAAACACCAAGATATGATTAAATTTAACTTCTTGAAGAAGCCATCAAAATCACAATAGATAAATACACTAGTACCCTAACTTGAGATTACTTGAGATTGTGTGTAAAAATTTTGCAATTTTTGCACTAGTTGCCCACCCTTCGTCAATACATGTGAGACCCCAATCCATTGTTCACCACAACATACCAAAAGACCAAAGAGAAACTCCCAGACCTCCTAAACAGAGTCCAAACAATTCAAATTCCAAAATTGTAGATCCTTTTGAAATCCCTTCCATGTTGAGAAATACAAAGTTTAGTGAAGAGGATCTTGCAATTTCACAACCTCACAAGATTTGTTCAAAAATTGTATCAAATTACCCCAATCTAAAATCCCTATTTGTGAAGATTTCCAAAACCATAAGCTAACGATCCTCATCACAATCTAGGGCATTGTGATTCCTCTAGGGCATCCAATAACTGTGTAGAAGAGTAAGAAGCACAAGTGATGAAGAGGTGAGGGAAAAATATCAACAACTTGCTCTCATGGGTGATGGCTTACTTGTACAACTCCTATTTGGTATTGCAAAGGTCTCAGATTCAAACCAGCTACTGATTAGACAAAAAACCCTACCATGTCCTTTGCAATTCAGCTTGACTTGATCTCGATCCCTTCATGACTTCAACACTAGTTATATTATTTTCAGAAAAGTTGAAATTTTCAAAAGTTGTTTTTTCAAATAAAGAAAATCACAAAGGAAACATTGAATCTTCAAGAAAAATGTTCTATTTATCAGAATGAAAATTTCAAAATTAACTAATTATTCAACAGACATGTGCTGAAGCTGCCAAGGTAATGAGGTAGCTTGTCAATCAGGTCTGCTGTTGAGTTCCCATTCTAAAAAAATCAAGAATCAAAAGTCAAAAATCGGGACAGGCAAAAATCTCTCAACAGTTGTCATACACCCTCAACCTGTCTGTTACTGGTTCTGCATGGTGTAATATGATCTGACCGCATCATAGCTACTGAGACATGCAATACCGAGCAACGTAGAATTAGTTGTGAACAAACTGGTGATTGTTAATGACCATTGTTAGCAAGCTTGTGAAACAAACTGACATCACAAGTTTAGCAACCAAGACTGAGAAGAATGCAATTTTTTCTATCTGACTAAATAATAAGACCACCTTGACTACAAAATTGTGAGGACAGGCACTTCCCCATGTAACAACAGGGGGCATTTTCTCTCTGAGCCAGGAATGTAGAGCTTTGCATGCACAACAACCACCCACTTGTGTGTGGCAAATATTCTAAGCCCTAGGCTTGCTAATATTCCTGCCTGTACACCATGATGTGCTTGTAAAGCTGATCTATACTACCTCCATTTGTGCTGGAAACAAACATACTGTTGTGGTCACCGAATGGGCTTAGCACCAGCAAATGGTTTCATGCTTTCTGCAACAGCGCACAAGACTCTTTTGAAAATCTGACATGGCTCAAAGATTACTCAGAAAGCATGAAGGAGTATCATGAATGCGTCAAAGACAAACCATACAGAAAAACAAAAAACACCTCATCTAGACCATGCCCTCACAAAGGGTATGTTGCTCACATATTGGGTGCAGGCATAATGCTTCTCAATCAAAACAATTGTCCTGAACCCCCAGCAGTACTTTGAAATTGTTTCATGAAAAAATGCACAACACACAAAAATGAATAATGAACCCTAGAGATAAATTCAAAGCTCACCTGAATGGGTAGGAAAAGCTTGAATTCTGGTGGCAGCTCCTCCTCAGAGTAGAGCCGGTCAGAGAAGTAGATGCGCCTGATGCGGCAATTGGCATGCACTTGAACACGTAGTGTCTCCACATAATTGGTCCCATAAGCCCTCCTTGTGAAATCTGAAAGATTGAACTGTATTTGATTCCAACCCTCATCCAGCCTCAGTGGCATTGTGCAAATGAAGGGCTTCACTCGAGTTGTTGACTGTCCCCCAATGACCAAGCAAAGATAGTAAACATGAGATTTGTTCTGTTTTCTGGAAAAATTCCAAGGAATAAATAAATCCTACAAAATAAGAACATCACAAAGGCTGTCAGATTGCATTGGGTTTGAATACAAGAGACCTTCCTCTAAACCGGGCTCTTATAACCATATTCGTCCTCCACAGTTCAGAATTTGTACAAAATCTGCTCATTTGTTTGTTTTTTTCACTGCAATTAGTGCAAGAGCTTGATAAGACAGAGAGGTGGCAAGTCACAAGGAAAGCACTAGCCTGGTAGTTAGAAGCTCGAAAACGTCGGCGCACATTCTTGTCATCAAGTATCTGGACTTCAAAAGTGAAGTACTTCTTCATATTTTTAACAATGAGGACCAGGAAAGGAAGCTTGATACCCAGGCTTTGTTGGGGATCAGCAGGGCAGCTTATGTAGTTGGTGCTCACATTGGTGGCCATTAACTCCAATGCACTGGATTGAATGTCTTCATCAGTACACCTTTTTATGTGCCCATTTTGCACTGCCAATCACAAACAATTGTATTCCAGTGAATTTTGACGCACTGGAAAATACGGCATGATCAGTTCAATGAGCATGAAGCAGACGAGAGGTGCAGTCATGTGCCACCACCAGATTCATGACCCTGCCAAGAGGAACTCTGGATTGGAAAACAGCAGGGAAAAAAGCAGAAAGAATTGAAAAGATCCCTGATATGTGCTTGTTGTATCCACAACAACATTGTCTAGAGAAAAAAAGCACTATTAGTTGAAACCCTATGGTATTGTTCCCTTGTTAAACACTGAGTCCTTCATTCCCAAACACAAGTTGTGAGTTTAAGGCAAGTTGGTTTAGGGCAATTTGAAGAGACCATACCCTCTTTGTCCCAGATCTGCAAAGGCTTACTCCTGTCCCAGAGACACAAACAGAAAGCAAAGAGAACACTTCAGAAGATGGACTTAAAAGAGGTAGAGAACCTGTACATACAAAACCTAAAGATCCATGAAGTTGCAGAGAAATCTCCACAACAACAATTAAAGGTAACATGACAATGAGTGCAGTCATAACCTCATGAGAGTCGCTCACAAAGTGACAGACCATCACCTTCATCACGAATGGCAGTGACGAGCTGCCATGACTACCCACTGAGTTCATCAGCTCCCAACAGTG
>Ga0116231_10011628_pt1 | contig 13414 bp, 14 predicted proteins | sample S1TSphgellanicum_2_FD_89695 | JGI IMG/M metagenome (GOLD analysis project Ga0116231, IMG submission 89695) | Host-associated microbial communities from peat moss isolated from Minnesota, USA - S1T2_Fd - Sphagnum magellanicum MG | ecosystem: Host-associated > Plants > Peat moss > Unclassified... | reverse complement strand
TTTTTTTTTTTTTGTTTTTAAAAATTTTTTTTTTTGGTTTTTTTTTTTTTTTTTTTAAAGGGTTATCAAAATTTTTTTTTTTAATGTTAAATTTTTTTTTTTTTTTTTTTAAGGTGTATGAAAAATTTTGTTTTAGGGTTTAAGTTTTCTTAAGGTGTACCAAAACTATTGTTTCAAAGTCCAATTTTTTTTGAGGTGTATTAAAAATGTTGTTTTAGGATTAAAGGTTTTTTTTTATTCATTATTAATGGGTACATGAATTTAAATACATGGTACAATTAAAAAGAATTTAGACCAAAAAATAAATAACAACAAATCTCTATTCTTCTCTTTATAACCATAATCTACATAATTCCAATCTACATAATATGCAACAATCATTTTATTTTATTTTCCTTTTCCCTTTATAGTTTTTAGACTAATTTAAAAACTTACTAATAAAAAGTTTGTTTTGCAAATTTAGTGCCCATTTGACAAATTTATCCTTGAATTTTTTTTTTCAAAAACCTTTAATTAAACCCTTAAAGCTTTGCTTCTTATTATAATTGCCATTGTAGCACGTGTGTAGCCCAACCCATAAGGGCCATGCAAACTTGACATCATCCTCACCTTCCTTCCATAACAAACATTAAAATCTTGGTTGGATGAAATCGATGAATGCAAAGCCATTAAACTACAATGTTAGTATAAATGTGAAAGGATTTTTGGGCAAATCATTTTTAATTTTTGAAACTATTAAGGATTAGTGCAAAGTTGAGTGGACCAAAATGGATGTTATGGCAAGGTGTGTATTCATAGTTATAATAAGCCATTTGCAATCATAAACATTGTTTAATTTTCATTGTAGTACAAAATTACTTAAATTGATGTTAAAATTTTGGATGAATTTGTACAACATTTGAATAAATTGGAATTGAATCTAATGGGTATGGAGTAGTCAAAAGGATTATTTTATGAGAAAAGGATTGCAAAGGACTAATTTAGATTGTTATAATGTTTATTGTGTTATAATTATTATGAATCCTTAAACCCTTATAATTAGATTGATGTCATGTTAAATTGATAAAAATATTTAAGAATAGGATACAATATAATTTTTTTAAATATTTAAAAATAATTTGAGTCCTTGTTTTAATTGCAATTTTTTTAATTTAAAATTTGCATTAAATAAAAAATTTTGACTTCAATTTTTTTAATGGATAAAGAATGTTTACATCTATGTTTAGTAAGGTCCATTGGATGCATTTGATTAGCTTATACAACATACACTCTCCTTTTTGAAGACTACAAAATTCATTCCAAAGAACTACAAGGAAAAAAACAATTTTTTGGGCCATTTGGTTGGTTTTTTGTAAATCAAACTTAAAATTTGTAGCCCCCAAATGTAGGGCACATGTACATGAATTTATCATGTAAAATACATGTTTATGGTCTCTATAAGCTTATTTATCCATTTTCTATTGTTCTCTTCGAACTAAAATATTCATAGACAAATATGTACATAGTGAAAAATCACCACCACCATATAAATTATTTTATTTTGAACTAGTAAAATTTTCTCACTTAATTTTTTTTGGGGTAGAGTACAAGTTATTAAAAAATAAATCTTAAAACCCTTTGTTGAAAAAATAGAACCCAAATTTTAAATGTATTCAAAAAGATTTATTTTTTCGGGCACACCTTTACATAACAATATATTATAATATTTTTGTGAGTCACAATTAAAACAAATTGTTTATTGATTTTTAAATCATACAAGTCTCAATCCTTGGTGTGAGTGGCTCATTATATCTAAAAATACACCACCCATTGGCCAGTCCTATAATGTGGGTGCAATTCAAGTGAATCAAATATATTTTTAAAGTTAAGACTTGATTTAATGTTATTAATTTGAATATTTATAAGATGTAGGTATTTTTTATGCATAATACATAAACTTACATTTAAAGAGAACATTAAAGACTTTAAATGTGTGGGTATTATATATTGTAAATGAAGAAAGTTCCTTCCCCTGACTCCGGACGGACAGTGGCTACGGAAAGTAGCTAAATATAGCGAGGGTGTGACTTGACGTCCTCCTCAGACGGTTCCGGTTTGGATCCGTCGCTCTTGGTGACTTCGCTCTTAAAAGACGTCGGGATGACAAATGAAGCCGCCCCTGAACCCGCCCGTCCCGTCATCCGTCCCTCTGTCCATCCGTCTGGACGATGTTGCCGGCTGCACACCATCCGTTAACTGAGTCTGACACTGCAGCTTTCTGCCCACCAAGAATGGGAAGATTCTCTGTAGAGAACTGATCATGAATAATGGGTCTTGATCAGAACTTAACCGTCTTGAATTCTTTCTTGAAGAATTTAAATTCACTCTCAAAGCCCATGAGTTGCAGCTACATTCAATCCATTCCTGCAAGGAAAGGGAAATACAATAAAATAATTTTAAGAGAAAAAAAAATTATAAAAAAGAAGAAACCAAATAAAGAGTAGAAAATGAGAAAAAATAAAACTTATAATAATGAAAAAAAATCCTACTTGAAAAAGAATGAGGTGTGTCTTCTTTCTCTAAACTTCAAACTTGCATCCACATAAACAAAAATACAAAAGTGAAAAAGAAACACTTTTATTTTATTATAAATAATAATAATAATAACAAAAAACACATAAAAATATAAAATATAAAAGTTTTAAAAGAAAACTAAAACATGAACCAATCATTGATAGATTGTTATTATATAATCCAAATTTAGTTAGACACTATATGAATGGAAACAAGTTTAAAAGATTTTGCATCATGTGAATTGGATGAACTATTTGAAGTCAATGGGTTGTTGTTGATCAATTATTTAATCATCGCAAAGCTTGAAAAATATATTAAAAAAAAATGTTGCAAAAATAATAGACTTGGGAAAACAATTTAAGGTAGAGAAATCCTAGACTCTCTTGGAGGTGTAACATACCTCCAGGCAGAAATTGATTGCAAGTAGTTTCCCGAAGAGAATATGCTTTGCGAGAGTCATCACATCTTTTTCTTTCCTTAGCAATTTGGCTTGCAACAACCACCATAATGCTTTGAAAGAAATTTGGTTGGATTTTATTCATGTTCTGGAATTTCAAGCTGCAATGGCTAGTATCAATGCCATAGGTTGTGTAAGGGTTTGCATCAATGTACAACCTGAATCTTGCTCTTCTTAAAGACACAAGCTTCAAGACATCCAACTTCCAACACTAAATTTAACTAAATGACTTGAAAATGGAACATGGAAATGCTAATTTGGATGATAATAGCTTCGTACAATTTTCCACAGAGAAATCTAACCCAGGTATCAGATTTGAAACCCACTTTCCCACCTGTACAAAATTGTGATCTGTTGCCATTTCAACAGCTTTGTGTCCAAGTATTAGTCCTCCACAAGGAGCACCCCCTCCTATGGGCACTTGTGCTCGAATGTTCAATTTTAGCATTTCAACTCTCTTGGTCCAGTTCATGATGCAACAGTACTCTTCTGGGCTATACTCAGAGCCTCCTCCACTGATGAGGCACCTGCCAGTGCTTTACAGTCTACTGCTGGCTGTGCCCTTGCCAGTTTCGGGAGCAATGCAAATTCCTACCCAACCAGAAAACCCCTTTTCTCACCTATTCAAGTTTCTATTTAAACAATCTATACTACCCATTTTACCACAACTTCTCAAAACAAGAGATCAATGAGTCTGAAAGTCTTGCTTCTGAACTGACTACAGCAGAAGAGAAGGAGAACGTTACCTCAGGGCTTCCACTTTCCAAAAACACACCCTTCAAGAGACCTGTGGAAACCAAACTACAAATCCACTCTCAATGAAACTTTCCAGTTTGGCTTCACAAATCATAGAGTACTTCATACCCACCAAATTCAAAAAATCACAGTTGCTCAACAGTATGTACTGTTCTTGAGCTTCCAAGCATTTCTGTACCAGGTATGCATTTCAACAAAGACATACAAATTTCCATTTTGCACTTCTGATGTAGAAGTGGTTGCACCCAGGTTCAGGATTTGATTGCTCTACATTTTACCAATACCAGAAATAGGACACATGGCCAATTAAACCTCTGAGATTTAAGGTTTAGACCAACTTCAGACTGCTTGACCATCTAATAAGAGCGTTGAACTCTGTATTATTGTAAGCCCTTTGCACACAATTTGTGTATTTTCCTTGCATGAATAAGGTCAGCATGTCTATTGACATTTTACAAGCAAGTGAACCATATAAATTACAAAAATGCCTCAATGCTTCTTATGGTTCAAAGGTTGCTTGAGAGACAAGGAGATCTTACCTTTATCAATCCAAAATGTGGCATACTTGGGGTTGAAGTCACCGATCTCAACTGTCTCCCCTACTGCAAGTGTACATTGGAAGAAGACCCATGGCATAAATATGCAAAACTTCTACCACTAAAGAAGGAAGTCACAAACAGAGCATCAAGATGCAAAGAGAAACATGGTCCATTGTCCCCAATTACACTACTACTTTCATCATCCGACAACTAAGAAGTTCAGATCAATCCAATTACAGTTCACCAAGAAAGCATGTACCATTATCTCCGTAAAACTGCCACCAAACCTTGCGCTCACTTCCTGGTGCCTCAAATACACGCGAGTAGAAGAAAGGTAGATAATCATACCTGGCCCAAGTAGTTAAAACTCTTGTAAGGATTTCAACAGTGTTATGAATCTTTCTCACAGGCCCAAAAACACAAGGTAACATTTTCTGCATGTCTACAATGGCTTAACATGTACAACCTGATACCCTGATATCCATAGCAGATCATCCAGGTAACAATCCAACCATAGCTCACATTTCCACAATCATTGCTGGAGGTTATGCAATTTACAGATGTATATGAAATCATTGTTTTCATAGCAGGCACCCACAGAATAAGAGCCTGCTAGACAGAGAATCTAAATGCCTGCTTATCAATTCAGCAATTTCTAAGATCATCAGAGGGCAGCATTACTTACGGTTCTGAAGAGCCCTTGAAAAGAGCATTTACACAGTGAGTGGCTGACTTGCGGGCATTGTCTACATGCTCCACCCTTGTTCTCCTATTGTATATCTTTAGACACAACTCAAAATCATCAAAGACCTTCATTTCCTTTTACTCTGTTAAAGCATGAGAGAACAAAAATCCCAGCTGAAGGAAATAAAAGACCCAACACATTGGAAACAGCGAGTCAGCAAACTAGTACAAGAATCAAATGAAATTCTAGCAGGGAAAGCTAGATGTGTGTTGAATATAACAATCCCGCATCAGACTTTGCAAGGTATGGCACTAGTCAAGCCAATAGGAAACAAAGTATTTCCTATTATTTACTGCAAAAAATATGCTAGATTCCCGAAATTTGGGAAAACACAAATATCACTTCACAAGGTGATAAAATGCAGACCAGCAAGAACTTCATTTAGGGTGTGAGTAATGGTTTCCAACAATAACCTTGAGAGGAAATGCTGCCACATCACCAATAGCATATACTCCTGGAGAGCTTGTCTGGAACTGACCATCAACCTTTTCACATAGATACTCTGTGTCAATTAGCCTGGAACACAAACATAACCTAGAGAGCAAATCCAAATTTGTAAATCAACTCCCTCAGTCCAGAAAAGAAAGAAAGAAAGAAAGAGAGACATGTTAATGTCATGACCCTGAGAGTAGCACTGAAATACAAGCCCAAGATTGAAAATTTGGACAATTTCAAAGAGTACCTCAATTGCTCCTTCAGCACTTTTGAGGCCAGCTTCAACAAAAGGGCCAATGGTAGGCTTGGCACCGATTCCCACCACGACCTTCCCACAACAGATGCCCATAACATACAGTAACCTATCAGAATCAGGACCAACCCAACATGTGGTAATGGAATAAAATAGTTACAGTTCCTTACATCTGAAAATCAAACAAAAGCAGAAATCCTGCTTTCAGCATTGGTGAAGAGTCAACAGTGTAAAGCTAACAATCACATACAGAGGACAATCTAGTCCTGTTCAATGGCTAGCCAATATGACTAGGATATTAGGAGTTAGTGTCCTTACCAAATCTGTATCTAGAACTGTGCCATCAGAGAGCTCCACAGCACCTACTTGACCGTTAGGCCCAGCTGTTAGCTTTTTCACTGACACTCCCTGCATACTTTCAGTACATCCCTTTCCAGTTCAATGTAACTCCACATCTTGATGACTTTATGCATAATGCATGCATACAGAAACATGAACTCGAGAAGCCATTCTTGTAGCATCTGGCCAGTATGGTGGATCCTCTCTGTTCTTAGATCTTAATTATTGGAATGCAAATGTGAAGAAAAAAGGTATCACACCTTTGCAAACTTCACACCATTTTTCTCATATAATTCCTCATATCTTTTGGCAATTCCTGCTGTAAAAAGACGTGGCATCACATGTTGCTCTGGAATAATAACCTGAACCCACCAGGGTTCAATGCTCATCAATCTCAATTACTTGACAAGGATTTTCTTCTCCATCCTATTACACAAAGGATGCCACTCCAAGATAAACATTTCAAAAGGAAAAATTACATAACACACACCGTGGTGTCAATTTTCCATGCTGTTAATGCAGCTGCCACTTCCATGCCAATGTAGCCACCCCCTATAACCACCACTTTCTTCTTTTCGCTCTGCCCTTCCAGATTTCACAACATCAACAAACCCTGATGCTTTGTCTTGTCAAGATGTCAACCAAACCTCTCCAAAAGAATTACTATCTACAGTAGCAGGCACTTGCCACTACAAAATACACACATGACACATGACACATGACAACTATGTGCATGCATGAATGAAATATGTGGGAGCAACAGCATCTCATAACTTTGATGAGAGATAACTTGGTCTGCAAGAATTTTACCAAAGTGGTGACAAGTGCATCGGCATCAGCAACCTCTCGAATGTAGTAAACTCCAGGCAGTGACCCACCAATGGATTCTGGTAATCTGCCAAAAATCCACATAGAATCTCCTTGACCATTAGAGGCTTGATCATGGAAAGAGGGCCTACCAAATCTTCCAAGTCATGCCCATAAAACATAAAACACACAACCCACCACACCATGCCCATAAAAAGTACAGAATTCCTGGCCTGTGGTCTACACCCAAATTCTATGAGGAAACAACAATGAGACCTTGAGTGCTGGCACCTTAGACCAGGTTGATCTGTTGCAGGGAAACCAGCAACTGGTTGTTGGCCTAACTATGGATACCACTCTCTAGCAAGGAAAGAACTCACCTGGAAGCAGTAGCACCAGTGGCAATGATGAGTTTGTCATAATGTAGACTTTTTCCTGAAGAGGTTTTTACTGTTTTAGCATGAAGATCCATTGATGTCACAGATGTCTTGTAAAGAACCTGCACATCCCCAAGTCCATCCAAGTGTTTTAGACTGTCAGGGACTGCCAAAAATTGTGGGTTGCACCTTCCCATTCAAAACTCATCCACATCAGGTCTAATTTCCACACAGAAACCATTCCAAAGAGCTTCCCTGGACAGCAAGCCTTGTCATGCTTTTGGCATTGAATCTCAAATAGGTACACTCAGACCACATTGCCTCTATCCTTGTTCCATGGGGCTTGAATTCAAATTTTCCAAATTTACCTCAATTCCTTTTTCAGCATACCATTCAGGAGTTTGTCGCTCACCCCCTCCTCCTACAGACGTGTGAAAACCCTGACAGCCAAAGAGTTAAGCAAACACCAGAATGCAACAAAGGTTCACTCATAAATTCCAAAACCTGCAACGTTCTGCCCTATTTTTCAATACCCTTAGCAGGGAAAGATCATCCATTGTTTGCTAGTCACAAATACAGAGACAGGTGACAGATGCAAATTTGCTAGCCACAACACACTCAAAACAAAGAGCTAATTATTATGCACAGAACAACCTATCCAAAACAGTATTACTTTGCAGAGAAACAGCCAACAGCACATACTGGAAGCCTTGCTGGACCTTTATCGGGTGGAAACAAATAGGCTTTTGTCAGTGTTGGGCGCTCATATGGAGCTACTTGCTGCATACAAATCAGGAAAAAAGTTGGTTTGAGAATCATTGATGAGTTTGTAGTTCAGAATTGTTAGACATTGCATGGGTTCTAGAGCACATGGGTTCCTGATTTGCATTGAATTCTGCAGCAAATACAGATGGAGATGGACAAGAGACACCTAAACTATGACAACACTTTCAACTGCAACAAAATACAGATGTAGATGGATACAAGACACCACAAATCAAGTGTGAATAGAGAGCTCAATCAAGCACTTGATCAATCTAGTGCTGCAACAACAACTCCCAAGGTCCTTTTGGAATGAGAAACAAACAGAAAGGAAAGAAAGAAAGAAAGAAAGCAAAAACAAAGGGTTTAAGGTGGAAAACAAAAAACCTCTTTGGCAATAATGCAAAGCTTTCCTTTCTCAAGTCCATTTTCAACAAAGGCCTTGGCAGCATATCCCGCAGCATTGCCTCCTCCAACTATTATGTACCTTCTCCACATGCATCGAAAGGGAAGGGAAGGGAAGGGAGGAAGAAGAAAAAAACAACAAGAGATTTACCATGTCAGTTCTCATGCAAACCCTAATAATTCATTTCACCCAAATTCTCATACTGCTGCTTCATCATTAATCTTCCTGTAAGAATTCAGAAAAAGAGTTTCACAAGAGAAAAGAATAACAAGAGATTTTACTTGTCAGTTCTCATGCAAACCCTAAGTAAGTGCTTAAACCCTAATAATCAATTTACCACGAATTCTCTCATGCTGCTGCTGCTGCTTCTTCATCATCATCAAATCTTCCTGTAAGGATTCAGAAAAAAAGAGCTTGAACAATATTGTCTCTCTGGAGTGGTAGCAGTTCTTGATCCTCAACATCATGTACAGTTTGTTTCCTCATTCAGATTTCAATATGAAAGAGAGACAGAGAACACTACTCTTTGCTGTCGGAGTCTGGAGCTGCAGCAATGGCGGTGAGCGATCGCCTAGCTCCTCCTCCTCCTGAGGCGTAAGACGATGTCGAACGGAAACGAAGAAGAAACTGCTGAAGCACTCCTCCTCCTCCTCCTCCTCCTCCTCGCATGGCAGACGAGGAACACCAGATTGCCATTCCGGGTCTTATTATACCGCACCCTGCCACCATCGTCCCCGCCATCGGAATCACACTCTTCTCTCTCTTTCTCCTCCCCTCCCTAAGTTTCCTAATCCCCCTCTTGCTCAAACACACTCCAAACACATCCCCCACTTGTCCTCGTTCTCGTTCGTCTCGTTCCTTTTCTTCCGGTTCTTGTTCTCCTTCTGCTTGTTCTTGTTCTCCTTGTTGCTCTTCTTCTTTCTACTTGTTCTTCTGTTTGATGAAAAATTCTTGTACAGCTTTTTCTTTGGGTCTCCAACTGCAGAGGCAAAAGTGTGAAAGGATGTATTTTGTGGGGCGATGGGTAATGCACAGGACCTTTACAAGCTTTTGTTGTGCAATTTTACAGCTGCAAAAAACAGCCGAATGTGAGAGAAAACGTGATGATTCTTCCACAACCCTTTCCAACCCACTCACTCACTCTCTCTCTCTCTCTCTCTCTCTCTCTCTATACTTGGATGATGCCACTTGGGTGTTGATGATTATGCCACTTGGGTGTTCAAGATCTGAGTCTGCAAATCTGCCAACTTACTTCACCAGAGAAGAAAAAAAAGGGGAGATCGCAAAATTGCGTCACCTCCAAAATTTCTTCGACGCAAAAACAAACACAAAGTTTTGTTCAAGATCAGCGTTTTTTCTTTCAATTCTATGACATAAAAAATTTGGCCAAGTTTTCCAAAAAAATTAACAAAAGTAGTCAAATTTGCACTAGAATTTTATTTTTCTTACAATTCCTTCAAAACACATGAAAAGGGTCCACTACTCAAGAGTATGAAGTGAGACTTTTTAAATGTCACCACCTGGGCCAATCACTATGAATATGGTGTTCTCGAAAACCTTGTTATTGAGGAGGGTGTCCCCATCAGCAACCTTTGGCATTTTAATTTCTTGGGTTTGTCTAAAACAAAATCTGTACACTTCGGGAGTGAGGTCTTTTACACATCATTGCTTCAACAATCTCCATGTCAAGAAGATTTTGTCTTTCCAACCTATTTGTAGTTTGGAGACATATTTGTGTTGACGAGTGTTGGGTGGGTATTAGAAAAAATGTGAGAACCAAATAGGGTTTTAAGTTGGTTCTTAGTTTGAAACTTTCAGGTTATCACATTGAGTGATGCCTTTACTAAAACTCAACTATAGAGTTTTATGTAATGTGAGAATTGGACCTTTGAAACCCTAATCAAATGTAAATTTATATTTTATTGAAACCCTAACATGGTATTAAAAAAAGTCAAGGTCAAGGTTTCAAGGTTTAAGGTGTCAATATTTAGTAGAGTTTACAATTTAATCAGTAGTTAACAGTTAGTTTATTGAGTTAGGTTTAGGGTTTAGTAAGCAAACAACACCACATACTCCTTGATATAAAGCAAGTGTTTTGGAACTTTTTTTCATTGTGTGCGAGTTTTTTGGCTATCTTTTTTGTTTGTTGTTTGTTGCTTAGATTATTTCACTTGATTAGTTGTTTTGGTTAGTAGTTGTTTTGCTTTAGTCCTTGTTTGACATTCCTTGCTCAGTCCTCTTTATTTGAACTCTTATTGCTCCTTGCTCAACAGTGTTGTTCCTCTTGCTTGATGGTGTTGTCCAACAATGTTGTTCCTCTTGCTCGACATTATTATTCCTTATTCAATGTTGTTGTTCCTTGCTTGACGTTGTTGCTCTTTTTGTTCGACACTACTACTCCTCTGCTCGTTCATTGTCGACATGGTTCACTCAAGTACCTCTTTGCTATGCTCATGATGTTGTTGTTTTATACTCCTTATTCAACATTGTTCCTCCTTGATTAACAATGTTGTTTTTTTGCACATTCATCCTCAACACAGTTTGCTTAGGTACCTCTTTGTTACACTCATGATGTTACTATTCTTTGTTTAACATTATTACTTTTATTCCTCATGTTTCAGATTAGTATTTCACCCCTTTAGTTTTTTGCAAGTGTGGGAGGAACTATCCAAATTCAAGTTCTTCAAGCCAAACTTGGAAGGTGATATGTTTTTTTCAATCTTTGTTTGTTGATGAACTTTTTTAATTATCCATGTTTTTGGGAAATTTTGGTTGACAATGTGTTTATTTGTTTTGTGCAAGAATTATTTGGACATTGTACATTTAATTATACACACTACATTTTTCTTTTACACATTGCATTTCATTTGCATAATTGCATTATGTATTTTTTTAGCACATTGCATCTTTTTTAAATTTTTTTTCAATTGCTTGTAAATGTTTAGGTTAATTTTTGGATAGTTGGCATATTTATTTCTAATTTCTCCTTCATGGTAGGTAATATTTTGGTAGAAAACTGGGGAGTAAAGTCAAAATGAAATTTTAATTTTGATTGAAGAAAATGAAACCAATGAAAATGAAATGAACATTGAAAAACATGTGGAAAAAATAGAAAATGTAAAAGTTGCAAACAAAAAATAGCTGAGTTGAAGAAAATGGGGAACAAATAATGAAGACAAATTTGCAAAATTTTATGTTGAAAGAAAATTTTGAAGAGGCCATAATAGATTTTTTTTATGTTGGGCATTTATATTGTGTGAATGATATAAATTGAAAACAAGGGAAAATGATTCAGAAAATGTACAAAGGAAAAAAATAAATGAAAAGGATTAATTTCCAAGACATTAAGTTAACACAAATTGGATGCCAAAATATTTTCGTTTCAACAACTAATCACCTATAAGATGTTGATTACGGTGATGGAAGTTGTGTCTTGAAGGGGTGGAAGTTGGGAAATAATTAGGCTTACCATGCTTACCACTCAACTTAAAATGGAGGATGAATTGAAATTTGTAATGTAATTGAATTTTTTTGACAAATAAATGTAATGAAGACAGAATGAGGAAAACCCTCTAGCCTTGTGAAGTTCCACATGGCATTGGCACAATCATGTAAATATGTATCAATTGTTTGTGTAAACATCCAAACACTTCAATTGTTAAAGGGAGGAATTGATATGTGGGATGTTGGTCACAATAGCTCTTTTTTTCACTTGAGTTGATTCAAAAACAACAAATCCTCAAGTTGCATAAGATCGAGGAAGTAAATCTACTCTTGTTGGATCGACAATGATAATGTTAGCTAAGGTGCGAATTCCATATTTGGTGAACACAATTTTAATTCATCGACAAAAAAAATTGAATGTGGTTGAAGGAATCACATGTAGTTGTTTATGTCCCACATAGAAGCCAACATTTCATGCAATGGCAACAAAAATGTTCATGGGTTCTTATGTGTTCATTGTCATGGGTGCAACGTAAAAAATGGACACCCATACAATGTATGGGATGTGTGCACATGCATCAAAGAATACTTATAATGAAAGATGTGGTAATCTTGGTTGCGTTTATAATGTTGTGGGGAAAGATGGGGAAAATAATTTAACAGTTGGGAATATTGGTCAAACTATAAGCCAAACATTTGCCTTGGGCCAAAACATGATAAAATTTGAGCACGATGGGTTTTAAATATCTTGTCAAAGAACATGCTGGAAAATGTACGATGGTGTAAAAGTTTCAAGATGGAATCTTGAAATTGGACCTTTTGTTGTTTGATGAGTTGTTCATAGGGAGGAAAACATGCACATGTTAGCGGTGATAGAAGATTGCAAGCCACCTTGAAGTGTTATTGGAAAGGGAAGGTGTTGTTGTTGACTCATGCTAAGGTTTTAAGAAAGAAGGGACATTGATCGACCATAAAACTAATAGCTATGATGAAAGCTACAAGGGCCTAGCTCCCTAAATAGGTAAATGGGGTGATGGTGGTTATTGGTATGAACCCAATGCCACTGAAAGCTATTGGGATAAAGGCTTGTTTGTAGGCTAAATGTCATTCTGGGTTGTCAAAGGATCTTGGACCCAAAAGGCACCTAAACATTTGAAGTAAGGAGGAGTCAAAAGAAACAATGAACTTTATGAAAGTGGAAGATGAAGGTGTGCATCGTAGTAGATATGATGGTCATTGCATGAAACAATGAGTTAAAATTTCAAAGGCTACTTGAACATCATCCATTCTAACAAGAAGATTAGCATGTTGAACATGCTCCAACATGGTGTTTTTGATGAAGGATGATGTCAAAAATGAAGTGCCCAATGGAACCCCTAAGATTTTAATTATTTCCAATGGGGTGTTAAATAAGGATGTGGTGTCAAAGTTAGGTGGAAAACTAAAGGGGGACCATGTTACACATTTTTGAGGTTTAGAAAAACCTATCATGCAAAATTCCATCTAGAAATGCTCATATGTAGATGATATAATTAAAGAAG
>Ga0116231_10011627_pt1 | contig 13418 bp, 19 predicted proteins | sample S1TSphgellanicum_2_FD_89695 | JGI IMG/M metagenome (GOLD analysis project Ga0116231, IMG submission 89695) | Host-associated microbial communities from peat moss isolated from Minnesota, USA - S1T2_Fd - Sphagnum magellanicum MG | ecosystem: Host-associated > Plants > Peat moss > Unclassified... | reverse complement strand
TCTGGCCAGAGCAATACCAGACTTCATACTGGAGAGCCATGAGAAAGTTGCATTTATCAAACCTCAATGGTGATGGAGCCTGAAGATCTACTTCATCAGGCAAGAGATCTCCTGCTGCTTGTGCAATCCCACCAATCGTTGTCATAGGTGGCTGACTTCCACCAGCATTTGTGAAGGAACCTTGACTGGCTTGTTGTACTCCTGCATACACTGCTTGTGCTGAGAGGGTGGATGCTGCCGGTGGAGGACCAGCAGGAGCGGGGGTTGGTTGGCTATGCTGCCAAGGGAGCCGAGCAAAGTCCTAAACATTAACCCAACCCTTGTTCAGAATGACAAACTGCAGATTTATTTCAACTGGCTCTCACCCATGAATGTATCTCCTTCAGAACTTAGTTTAGGTCAATGTGCACCACCACAGTGACTCCAAACATCTCAGCATCATCATATCAGTTCACAGACAAAAACCTGGAAAATTCAATAAGAGGAGGAGCCTTAACCTCATAAACACGCTGCTGTGCATTGGTGAGCCGACCGGGTTTTGGTCGAAGGGCTTCAGGCAATCTAGCAAGGTTATTCCCTGTATAGAAAGCAGCATCATAGTAAACAGCTCCTGCCGAATCCCGCTGATTTCTCCTCATTGCAAGTGCTGGACCAATTGCTTCATCTAAGTCTCCAAGTGCCTGGTCAAGTCCATCCCCACATGGTGTTGTCATCAGCCCTCTACTTATATGATCATCACCCAAAAGAGCCTCCAATACAATGCCTAACACTGACACCATAACTAAAAGCAGTTATTTACCACAGCGGGTGGGGTGCTCCAAAATTGCAACTAGAACCTACAAAATCCACTGCAGCTCACCTTCTCAGTTGCAGCTTTTTCTATAACTGCACAACCCAAATCAAGGTTATCATTGGTGACCAGGTTGACAGCTTGCTCCAAGACTTCTGTGACAAGGTTCACTACTTGCAACAAACTCCTCAAATGATTTGCCATGGCCAGCCTCAAAGGCTCCTGTCATTGAATCCCACAGTCTCTATGGTTAGGGAAATTTGCAGCACAGTAATGTTTCTTCCACATTGGCAGTATTGATTTAGGGTTTAGGGTTTAGAGTTTTAAATTCTTCTAGAGTGTTTTCAAGCCATGATGAAGACACTTAAAACAAGTGGTGTGGAATCAAGATGTGTGTACCTTGCATGTCACATGTGCCAAGCTCCCAGCCAAACTGGCTACCATCAATTTAGCCGCCTGATGTGTTTGTGCCTCCTCTGCTTCCATAGCATAGTCCTACCACCCATTTCATACTCAGAACATGTCACAAATGTAATAAACATATTTAAGACCAGTGATGAGAGAAGGGTAGACAAAGCAGAGTGTGTTGATTCTCATTCACACAACCTACACATCCATCTCTTGCAATCACTTCCAAACAAGGACCCAGCCATCTGAAGAAATTGGTCTGACTTGAAGGACTGGAAAAGCCCTGCAAAAAGAGCATTAGGTTTAGCCTATAAGAAATCCTGTGTAATTAGGTAAGAGCTGTGAAACCTTGGCTTTAGGGTTTAAAGGTGTCAAACCTTCATCACCAGCTCCCGGGTAGTCATGCAAGCAATGGTGACACTCCGATCCACCACAGGTGTGATGATCTCACGAATAGCACGCTCCATGGCGAGTGGCACAATTCTGTCAGAAAAATATAGTATTTATCAATAAAATCTGCAAAGGAATGGACATCTCCAAAAAGACTCCAAATTTGCAGCAGCCTACAATCTTCTCCAGAGAGCACACACCTTACAGTAGACAGCAGTGAACAAACTCAACCTAATCCTAATATCTCTCATGCAAGCAAATACCTTGAAAGCTGGAGTTGTTGCCCAAGTGTTGCCAACTTTGGATTCAGTACGACATAAGCTGCTAAGTTTGGTATGGACATTGCCACCTGCAAACCCAATTCACAACTAGTGTCTGAGCACCTGCCTACTTTTGCAAAACTACAACAACAATACGAAGATGTTGGAATATTCAGAATGTAACAACAACCCAAATACACCCTTAAGATACCAATCAGGTCTGACAGGCAATCATCCTCTGACAGATCTCCAAAAAAAGTCCAGACATAGAATGAACCTGGCCAGGAGGAAAAGCTGCCTGTGACGGTATAGGCTGGGATAGTCCTTGCCCACTTGCTGTTCTTTCAATAATGTTCATACCCACAACCTTTTCTTCCTCACTTGACTGCAACCCATTTCCACAAAGCTGTATAATAAGAGACTTTGCAACCTACTCTAACCTCCTTTGCAAACTGGCTGATGGATATGGACACCCATCACAAATCTACACATGAGTAGAGTACTAAACTAGCCGTAACTTTGCAAGAACTGTCAAGCTCAGGCTGAAGTGAAACCTGTGATAATGAGGCCACTGTGACTACAGCAGTGGGATGTGGAACTGGAGCAGGTAACTCCTGGGGAAACTCAACTTCCGATTGGCTCAGCATTGGCAACATCTGAGCTCCTCCAGTTGACTCAGGAGGAATGGGTGCCACAGGTTGCAGCTGCTGCTGCACATGTGCGGAATCCTTGTTGGAGAAGTCAGGATTACCCTCTATCTCTCGTGTCCGCCCTCTCAGAAGCTGTGTAGGCTTAACATCCTTCATGTCGACACCAAGATTTTTGTATAGTACCTGTACAAATGCCAAAGCCCCACAGTTCATGGTTGCTGTGATATTGCTCCTACTCTCAGCATCCTAGAATCAGCATGCACAATTACCTGATTCAATCCACCACCCCTGTAGGTAGCAGTTTATCCCTACCCAAACCAGTCCTGCCTTTCCTCCTTGAACCCTAAACCCTAAACCCAACTAACCTTTGCCCTTGGGCTGTTGTCAGACCCACAAAACTGTTTCTCAACAAGAGAGGGAAGGCAGTTTTTTTAACCTCAATATCAAACTTAAGATTCATCTTCAAGTTGGGTAGTGCATAAATTTCAGCCAAGAGACCAAGGATGCCCATGGTCCACGGATTGGGAGGTTGATATGCCAAACTGGACTGGCAGGGTTCCAGAATCTGCAGTTTAGACACACACCCCCAACAGAACATCACTTAAGATATATGCATGATTGGCCTTCCCGCACACTGCTGTCACCTCTGACAAAATGTAGGACTGATTTGCAACCAGCTTTGCAATCAGCCTGCTAGCAGATATTGTGTAAAATATGTAAAATAATCCTAAACCCTAAAACCCATCACCATCAAGCACTAGATCCAGTTATGGCCTCTGCTCTAGAAGCCATTCATCTGTAACCACACATATAACAGCCATTCATGTGTAACCAGACATATAAAGGTGACTCATATGTGGGTGGGAAGATCACCTTGGAAGTAAATGGAATGACTGCAATCATGAGTCCTTTTTCATATGCCTGCAAAATCCAATTTGGTGAGGTGTTTAGGTCAGAGGAAACTGTCAAAACTTGACTCATCTGACAGCAGAGAAATGCCTACTTTCACTAACAATCCTCAGAAAGTGTTGACCATGGGTGCTGCTGCTGAGGAGTGACTTGATGACAATGCCAGTAATAACAGGCCACTACTAACCAGAGCTTTCACATTGCAACTGACTGAGATGGAAAACATGATTTCACAACAATGTAAACACATTGTTATCTATGGAAGGTTAAGAAAAAAAAGCAGTAGCAGCACCAACCTCAGTAATAAGTGCCTTGGGGTCCACTTCACGCGCTCTCAAAGCCTGGTTATGCCCAATTGTCAATTTCCCCAACCAACTCCCCAGATTCTTGAGAAGTGACCGCTCCTCTGAGCTTGACTTAATCAATTCTGACCGCAACAAAACCTGCACAGAAAAACAAAACATTTGTTAGAGGAAACCACCCACCCAAAAGCAACAAATATCACTGAAACAATGATGTAATTAGTTGAAAATGGGAAAAAAAACCCTGAACTCTAAACCATAAAGAATGGGAAGGACATGTGTGGAGTACATATGAATACATGAAATGTCATCAGAGTACTTCAATGTTTTCTACCAACAAACACAACTGAACAAGATGAACAATTAACAAAGTCATCTACTCCAGAACAGTCTCTAAAAGTTACTAAGTCCAAGTTCATAGAAAAAATCCATCATCCCCAGGGGAAAGGATGTAAAGCCTTTGTATATACCTTGCAATTTTCATACGTTGCCTTAATAATCTCTTTCTGCAACCCCTTGGAGTTGATTTTGTCTAAGAACTTGAGGTACAGCTCATGGAAATTGGGCTCAATACTTGCTCTGCCAACAATGTACTGCAGGTGTTAATGACTGAAAATACGTAGCACAATTTGCAGGATTCCTTATATTTGCGGCTTTAGGAGCAAAGCATCATCACCCATGACCCTAAACCCTAAAACCCATGAGTTAGATCTAGCACCATTCTGGTTACCACCTATTGCTCCAGCTAGAACCAGCCAATGCACCACCACCCATGCCCCAGCTAGAAGAACTAGAACCATTCTGGTTATACCTTTTCATCACCATGTATTGAGCAAACCAGGGATAATATTGCTCTTTTAGCACTTCCAAGCACTCCTTTGCCTTCTGTTCCAAGTTGGCTGTTACAATGTTGTTGATGATGAATGCCACTTTATCTTGAACCTCTGAGGAAGGTGGCTGGTGTGACAATTTCAAGAAGATCCCAAGCACAATAATTCCCCACCAAGTAAGACATTCCCATATAGAAAGAAAACCTCAGCTGAAACTGGATTAAAACACAATGCAACACTAAAGATAAGCAAGCAAGCAATCAGCCAACACTAAGGAAGACCCTTGTCTAGCATGACTGTTGCACACTAGTTGACATCACTTTTTTCCTGTCAGACCTTGTACTATTTAAATCAGATTTATTTTTTAAATACCTCAATTGGTGTATCACGCCTTTCTGCAGCAGCAACCAGCGTCTCAATGTTCAGTGCATGTCCAAACCCTGTTGGTATGGATGGTTGCCGTAATATACCTGGGGGAAAGAAAAAGACCATCACAATCATAAACTTTTGTGCAGTTCAAAATAACTACTTTACCTATCCAGCAATACCCACTGAACAGATTGCTCAAGGACTGAGGTGCCCTAAACCCCAACCTTCAGAAATGCAACTTGAGCCGTCCTCAAATCTCTTCAAAAAAAATATAGCTCTCTGTGATGGGTTAGGACCAACATAACTCCTTGTGGTAAGCCACCAAATTAAATCAGAGAGTACCTGCAATTCCTCGAGCAGAACGAAGAAATCCTTGACCTCCTGCAGCAGTAGACTGGCCGTTTGCCAATGATGAATAGACTGTCCCTTGTGGAGCCAACTGCAAGACCCCAAGTCCACATTAATCATGACCTCGTCACATGTCTATATAGACCCCACTTCAAAGGAGATGATAGCCTGTTCTAATCCAGAACTGTATAGAAATGGAATGAGAGATATCAAAGGAGTCTGCAACCTTAATCCATTACTTTACACCACAGAAGGGCCAGCACTTGTGAACTGCTGCCATAAAGAGATAAGGGTTTACAGTTTTAGCATTTTAGAGGGTTTAGGGTTTAGACAAGGAGCAGCAACATTTCCCCCTAGTGATTATAGCCTACCTTCTGTCCACTTCCCAGATCAAATAGTTGGCTTCCAGGTGCCAGAGACTGTTGCTGTGAGGAGGGTACAGATAGTGTTGACAGGGATAGCACAGCTTTAACAGATTCAACTGAGGAGCTTCCACCCCCTTTCAGCTTCTCTTCTTGCAAAGCTGCATGTTGTGGTTGCCCCTGCTGCAAGGGTAGAGGAGTCAATGCAGCAGCTTGGGACTGGGACTGACTGCCTAGTAGTGGAACAGGTGTGCCTGCTTGCAGAGAACCATGCAACACTATATCTGTCACCTGAAAAACAAAAACACCCATCACCCCATATTGAGTGCTATGCATCACAATCGGAGGAAAAAAAAAACATACATCAACAACAACTCAAGAAAATCCTTGGAACACTTAACACTTGAAAAACAGACATTAGTCAGCAAATAAGAGATCCTGCAAGTGGAATAGACAGCTTGTCAACCAGTATGCCAACATGATACAAAACATAACATTGTTGTAAACAAGAGTACTACTACAGCAGCACACAAAGTGGCGACAACATGGTGAATTCCATACCTTGCCTGGTACAAATTGGGACTGAGAACTCAAGATATCAGACAGCAATGCTGGACCTGTTGCTCCTTCTAAAGACTCAGTGGGTGTGCTAGTAGACAAAGGAGGTAGAGGTTGTAGGACAGCAGGAGTCAGATGCTGCTGGGCAGTAGAAGTCATCATCACATTCTGTACAATCTCAGGCTGTTGAGGTCTTGCTACCCTTGAAAGTGCACGCTCAATGAACTCCACTAGCTCACTGTGGGTCTCACGAATGTGTGTGATTAGCAGAATATGGTTGCAGTACTGTGGCCACTCAACCAAACGATCTTTGAATTGGTCCAGCGCTGCCAACCCAAATGAAAACATCTGCAGCAGAAATCAAATCACTTCATCAGCCAGAAGAAGAGCTTCAAACCTTTTCACTACCAGACTTACCAAAATTCTCTGCTGACAGGGTACAACAGGGTTTAGGGTTTAGACGGAGAACAAACAAAAGGTCTGCTTACTGCCAACCAAAGACATACATCCAGAGTAACTGACATTAGGAAGTCATACCTTAGAGTCCAAAGGCTTCCGCAAAGCATCCAAAACACATCGAAGTGCATGACCCAGAGGACTGGAGGATACTAGCTGATGCTTAATAAGTGATCCTGTTGAAAAAAAGAGTTTTGATAATTTTCATACATGTTTGGACAGATCTTTAGATTTCAATATCACATGCAGAAACATATCCACAAGAAATGCCAAATCCTTGACAACCAACAACACCACCAAAGATTTAGTCCTTATGCAACCATAATCTTTATCAACATAAGGGGTGGGTCTAAGCATAAGAGAGAACCAACACCTAGATGATCTGAAAGTTCCAGAATGAACAGGTAGAAAGACCCATACCAAAGAGTATGGCTGTGATCCGCAACTCTCTTTCTGGGTATCTGGGGAAGAAGCGGTATTCATCAAACAAGCTTTGAAGCATGCATGAAAAGATGGCCTTTTCCCGCCTGGAGTGTCCATGCCACACAACCCAAGTCAGCAACAACCTTTAGTTAACAGAAAAAACCCTTGCAACCAGGCAAGGCTAAGCAGCTCCTTCAAAAGAAGCCAAAAAGAAGCATCTTAACTCGCATCTACCTGTCTGGTCCCATGAGTTATAACACTAAACCCACTCACTCCCCAATTCTTCACAATCACTCTGCCCAAACATAAGCAAACAAAATTAACCAAAAAGGATGCCATGAGTCATGTACGAGTCTGGAGGTGCCATGTTGAAGCGCTGCAACATATCAACAACATTATTGATGCTCAGTTGTCCAATATAAATCCTTTGAAAGTACGAATTTGCCTCCTCTTCCACATCACTACCATAGGTTGTCTCCACCTGTGATTGCTCTGAGGTGGCCCCTGCACTCATCAGCCAAGGGTTCAGACGGACGGCTGCATCCTTGATACGCTTGAGCTCCTCAGCTGGATCTCGAGAAGCCATTTGTGCTGCATTCACTTGAAGTACCTGCATGGGTGTGATGATGGCACATACACAAGGAACAGACTTAGAGATTCTGTCCCATGCTAATGCCAAATACAGAAACAACAGCACAGAAAAACATATATATTGCCCCCGAAACCCCACAATTTATTATATTATAGGGTTCTGTTCTAGATATCATGGTGAATTGAAAGATAACCTTGAAAAATGCATTTACAGTATCCAGGGAGAGACTGATAATTGGGCCTGGGCGTTGTCCAGTGACGCCTGCTCCAACTTGTCCCTCAACTCGCGCCTCATCAAGTGTCCTTTCTCGCAAGAATTTCAAGCAAGCCTGCAGACATACATGCATACAAAAATTCTTGTCATATGGCTGATGATTGCTTGAGATTTAATTGAATTCAGTGCTGTCATGAACACATATACTCCATACTTCAGTTACAAATGCACCCATACAGTAAGAAACTCCTTAGAACTCAGCCTAATAATAACCAACCCTCCAACAAAATGATTGGTTTATCAAAAAGGAAAAAGAAAACAATGTCGGTGCATATCGCCACATTGGGTTATAAAGAATATGCATTCTCCCTCTTACCTGGAAGAAAGAGTCACGATGAATGGTGAGGTTATCTTGCAACCATTTCTCCAAGTTCAGGAAATCTCTTCGTGCAGCAATAGCTGCCAACTCAATTGAGAGAGAAAAAGGTGCTGTTTCCAGTATTGTATTCATTGCCTGAAATCACATCACATTCCTTCCTTAGCATCCTGATCAACCAGTGTTTTCACACTGAAGAAGCATCATGAAGTGACACTTCCTAGCAGGCACAAAAGTCAGTTGATAAGGTGGCCACCTCCAGGCTATCAGTAGTAGTACCTTTAGCTCTTGACAAACGTCCAGAATTCGTGAGATATAACTTGGATCACTTGTGTGCATCTCCACCATAGTTCTCATAACCACCTCTGGATTCAGAACCCACAATTGATGCAAGACTCCAGCAGTGGAATTGCTGGCAAAAAAGGAGGGAAGTAGGGCAGACAATATCTCTGATTGGATTGTGTTCCACTCTGTCTGCAAAGTGAAAAGTTTTTTTTTTAAATTCCAGTCAGCAGTTTGTCATTGTTGTTCTCAAACTTAGGTTTTTCTATGTAGAACCCATCTAGAAAAAAAAATTCAACAGGGAAGGTGGTCTATGCCTCAAATAAATCCTGAGATTGATGCAAATACCTAAACCCCCCCAAAAAAAATTGAAGCCCCCAAGACCAAATACCTTTATTTGTGCCAATCCCAAGACCAGAAGCTCTGGACAGTGCTTCAGGGGTAACTCTAACAAAGCACGCACAGAACCCACATGTCCCATTTCAGCAAGGCTGCATAGAACTTCTAATAACTCCAGTGACAACCAAGCGCGATTAGGTGTACCATACGATAGTTTCTGCCCTTGTATGTTTTCCAATGGTGCCTGGGCAAGTCCACAAATTGTTCACCTCCATTATTGTCAGAGAATTTGTTTTGCAATCTGTGGTCTTCTAGAGAACCAGCAAAGTTACAAACTGATTGCAAGGTGAAGCCACATCTCATCCACAAACCAAGCAGATTCTTTCCAACTGGTTCCTTTCATGTTTCCTTTAAAACTCAGAGCAATATCTAGAGAGATACTAGACGTCTCACAGGAAAGAAAAAAGGTATTGCAACTGCAACAATGGTCAAAAGGCACAAAACAATCCAACTATGAAGAACAAACATCCTCAAACAAAAAAAAAATTCACAGAAAAACACACCAGGTGATATCCTAAACAGTTTGTGTTATTATATACTCTGCAATGGGCTTTGAGCTGCAACCACTGCATCTGCCATTGTGCAGCAAAGGCTACATACACAACCAGAGCAGGGATTCTCCTCACCTGCTTCCTTGAAGAATGAGAGAAGGTGAATATTTCAGGGGGGGCAGAAACTGCATGTTTCAAAAAGGATAGCTGACCCTCTCCATTCCTCCACACTTTTCCACACACTGCTTCCAAGGGAAAAGGGTCCTGCTCTCAAAGCAAAATCAACATGCAGAAGAGTAATGATACTGGTTAAAAACAGTGGTACAAACCAGAATTGCCCAAACTGAATACTGCAAGTGGAAGAAGAGGAGTAAAACAACACTCAGATGATAGACAAAATCCAGAGTTTTCAGACTGACCCACCTGGCAGGCCTTGTTATAAACTGTCAGCAACAATAAGAATCCCTTCTGATCAGGTAAAGAAAAACCATCATGGTCAAGATTCTCCATGACTGACCTCCAACTGATACCTGGAGCCTGCAATCGTGTATGGAGGATGCATTAAGGAAAGGGGCGAGAAAAAATGGAAAACTACTGCTTTATTCACATACAAAACTAACACAGAAATTTGGCAATTTGAATAACGTACTAGTTCACTGATGGCCTCAACCAGAACATCCACATTCCAAGTCGTTGACCAAACACCAGAAAGCTGCTCCCCATTATTGCAGAAGGCAGTGCAAAAGGTGTCGTGAGTGCCTTGTAAATCTTCTAAACCCTTGTATGTGCGTGCAACCATCCCAACGATTTGAGCAACATCAAATTCTGATAGGGAGGGAAACATTGAGAAGATCTCCTTGCAGTGTTCTACATTGACAGTGCAACTGTACCCCAGCTCCTCCATAACAGCAACCACTGATGCGGCGCCTGACAATTGCGGCAGCATGTCTGCTGATGTCAATATTCCAGAAGTAGCAACCTGCTTGAAACTCCTTCAATCACCAACAGCAATTTGCAGGTCTACCCAATCAGAAAAGGCACGATAACCTTGTCAAAGCTTGCTCATTGTGATACCATACTACGTTGGACAAACCTACAAGAAACCCTAATTTATTTTTTCATTGCCCCAAACCTGACAGTGCAAGTATTCCTATGAGTATCCATCTAGAAAAGGTGAAGGAGACAAACATGAGGTGAAACCTTCTTTTTTTTTTGCATTGGAAAAAAGCAGCATGGAGAAAAAGTATACCTCAAGCAGTTAACTTCATGAACCTGATCGTGGAGAATTAGGGGTGTGAGCAAAAGGGAGGAAAGTGCATCTGGCTCTAATGATGGCAAAGCCTTTACAAAGGTCTGTTCATGTCTTGAAAGACCCTCAGTCTGGCGCAAAAACCACAATATCTTTTCAATTAAAACTTCTGACAAACCAGCAGGTGTCGAGGTTTGACATATCTCTGAGATCTTGGCTTTGCAAAAGGAGTGACCTGCAAGTGATAAAATGTGACAGTAACACTTTTCCTGTCAATGCCCAGTATAAAGCAAGAAAACCAAAATCAATCCAACAAAAACCCACTCCCCTACAAGTGCATTAATTTGGGTTTGAGCAGCAGTACCACATTAGCAGTCCCCCACCTACAGACAAATGCACTTTTCAACCAACTCACTGGACACCTGAAAGATAACCTAATTCAGAATGGGAAGAAAAACACAAACAGTTGACTGATCATGGATTCCAGGAATAAATAAAATATGTATTCATGAATTTTTGTGAATTTTTGTGAAATGGGTGCTCTTTCTCTCACCTGCTTGACAATGACTAAGTTCTTCAGCATCTGTCAATGCAAGGCCAAGTTGAATCTGCTCAGGTAAAGACAGCTTCAGTTCTGTAGAGAGCTTCTCAAGGAAAGCTTTGGTAACAACAGATGACAGGATATGCTGCACAGCTTCACAGAACACACTACCCACATTTGGCTGTCGAAGCAACTTCTTTACCACTAATGACAACAAATCCAGTTTCAAAGGCCACTTGAGTTGTTGCAATTCATCGCTGCCCTCCAGCAAATCAAATTGCTGTAAGCAATTGCGCAGCAAAAGAACACTTCCATCTAACCCATAGTCTGCCAACTGCTCACCCGTCCACACCACCCACACCCCATCATCCCACCATCAATCAAAAATCCCACGAGTGCACATTTCAGCAAGCAATTACAAAAACACAATACATTTCCATTTTACACAACAAACAATTTCAGGTTTAACACATGTAACCAGAATCGAAAATCCAAAAGAGGAAGAAGGAAGCTGCTGCAAACCCTAATGGTGAAGAGGAGGTTTTAGGGTTTGGACATTTCAGCAAAAGCACATTACATTTCCATTCCCCGACCAAAAAATTCAGCTTTTTACATGTGTAACCAGAATGGGAATCCAAAGAAGAGGAAGAAGGAAAGCTGCTGCAAACCCTAATGGTGAAACCCTAATGGAGGTTTTAGGGCTTGGACATTTCAGCCAAAGCAGCAGCGTCTGGAGCGACATGCAGTTCCTCTTCTACTCCTCCTTATTCTTCTTGTACTTCTGAGGGGCTGAAAAGAAGTAATTGGTACCCCAGTTCATAGGCAGCAGCAGCAGCAGCGCGTGAGAATGAAATAAGTACCTGATTCAGCTCGAGCGCTACGGACTTGTAGTTGCTCTTGTTCAAGCTGGCGATTAAGAAGCCAATCTGGCTTGCTAGAGGAGATGCGAAAGAGAACATGGCTTTGGGTGATCGTTCCTCAATCCCCTTTACCTTTTCCGCTTGAAAAAAATCTTCTTCTTCTGTTTCTTCCCGGTTTCTTCCTACCCAAGACAGAAAAACAGTGCCGGATTTCTCCTCCTCCTCCTCCTTCCCCTCCTCTGTGCATGCTCCACAAAGCCCAATAAAGAAAATAACAACAAGAACAACTCCCCCCACCGACCCAGCAAGCACAGACAAAGCTCCAGAAACTTCCAGAACTAGAGCTATAGGAGACCAAAATGAGCACCGTAAGAAGCCAAAAAAAGGCATCCACGGATGCGCAACAAGCAGCCCTGAAGGTGTATTTCACTTCGTCCCCCGAGAGCAAGTAAGAATGCAGAGGAGAAAGAGAGAGAGCGATGGTGGGGGGGGGTGGGGAAGCCAACGACGGCGCGCTCGGAAGTGCAATACAAACTAAGAGCAGAGTTCCCGTTTGTTCGATTATAGCGTCAGAAACACCAAACAAATGCACATTATGAACTCGGATAGCGGTCTTCATGGATGTGAACATCCATTCAATCTTCAGGGAAAACAGAGATTTACCATCCATTCCTCTTGCAGTTCTAAAAGAACCAATCAAATGATTAAGAACTTTGGAATCAGTCGTCTTGGATGTAAAGTCAGTAGTTATGAATCGATGGATGGATGGCACATGGCTGGCAGATGAGCTTCATTACTAAAACAACAGCATCTCCAAGAGAAGTGTGTGACCCAGTAGTAGTGCAAACGTTCTCCATTCATCCAAGTAGATGATACTCCTTGGGTTAGAATCTTAACCCTGCTTTAGAAACAGGCCTGATGGATGGATGGATGGATGGATGAATGAATGCCAAACTCCATGCTTTTTTTTTTCCTTCATCGAAAAGGATTTTTATATTAATACAAGTGAGTTTCTTGAAAACATTTACACAACTTTGGCTTCAATTAATATGAAAAAATAAATAAATTGATTTGTGGAGTTCCATTTGAATGAAAATATTGAAATGATTTTGCATGCAACTTGAATTTAATTTTAATTTTAATTTTAATTCAAAAAATGGGATCCATATTAATGAAAAAGATATTGAAAATCCATTTCATTACAATAAAAGGTGTTACTATATGTCAAGTGATTTCGTTGGATTTTGAGTGAATTCACTAGTTGCAATGAACATGATGTATGTCAAGTGATTTCATTGGATTTTGAGTGAATTCACTAGTTGCAATGAACATGATGTATGTCAAGTGATTTCATTGGATT